>MDSV01122026.1_pt1 | contig 11852 bp, 15 predicted proteins | sample 810851 | NCBI WGS metagenome assembly MDSV01 (sample SAMN05326640, study PRJNA326480) | marine metagenome | isolation source: seawater | place: Atlantic Ocean: North East | collected 2012 | reverse complement strand
ATTATCAAATGTTACATTGGTGAACCCACCATAAACACCATAAGCTATTAATTTAGCTCCACCACCAGCTGTTCCTGGATTAGTAAGTGATATTCCTGTAATTAGTCCAGTTTCACCATCTACTACTTCATTATAATCAACACCTTCTTCAATTATTAACCCATCAATGTAAAACATTACTGATAATGGTTTAACAGGATCAGAAAATGATGCTATGCCAGTATTGGAATCAAATGTAACAGAAACTTTTTTAGAGTAAATAGAGTCAAAATTACTTGATGTAACTGAATTAACTTCATTAACTATAGAAGCCTCTCTATTAACTTGACTTGCTATATGGGCTGATAAAGCTTTTGATGTAGCTCCATCGATATCTTGTTCTTTAATTGAACTTGATAAATTAGATAAGCTTTTATCCTGTTGTTCATCCTTAATAAGCTGACTAACAATATGTGACGCTAGAGCTTCTGCATTTGCTTCAGTACTATTTTTAACATCATCGTTAAGCTGTACCACAGAACCGTTTGAGTCAATACACGTTAATTCACCATTTTCAGAAACACCAATAGTTACAAACCCATCCTCTGGAACCGGAAGATTAGATAAATCCTCCTTTTTAAATACTATTCTTTTCATAAATAAATTATTTTTTTTATATAATATATATTAAGTGGTGGAAATGAAAATAGACGGAAACTATAATAACGTCAATTAAACATAGACGGAAACTATAATAAAGTCAATTAAACATAGTTTGTGTTTATAAAAATTTAAATTTATATATAGTATATGAGAATATTAAATTATACATTGTTTTTAGAAACTTTTTCAGTAGATAATATACTAGAATCAATGTCTATTATAGAAAAAGATTTAATATCTTCTATTTCTGGTGAAGAATTGGATTTATTTGAAACATTAAAGTTAGTAAAAGAAGATTTTTCTGATAAAAATTTAGATTATTTATCAGAAAATGTAGAATTTATAAATTCATTATCTTCTTTAGGTCTTAAAAAATCAACTGTTCAAGATACAGATGATATAGAAACCTTTTTAAATATATCATTAAAATTCATGTTTATTTATAATATAGAGTCTAATGAATTAGAAAACCCTGTTTATTTAATATTAGAAATGTGGGATGAAGATAAAATGGAATGGACTAATGTTAAACTATTTAAAGTAAATGGTGATGTTAAAAGATTTTATGATGTGTTATCTTCTAAAACAATAGAATTATTCTATGATGATAACAATTATATCTATAAGACTTCAAATACCAATGACTGGGAATTACAAAATCTACTAGATGAAACAAAAATGTTTAAGAGATTTTTAAATAACACTGAATTAATTGATTTAATGAAAAATAGTGGAGTAAGTTCAAAAATAGTTTAAGAATTTAACTGCAATTGAATATAATTTAATATAAGGTTTTCCTTTTCCTTATCTTTAGCTGAATACCATTTCCAAGTAAAAGTTGATTCTATAAATCCTATCTTACCTTTTAAAGATTTTATTTTTAATAATATACTTTCGTTATCAGATTCATCTAATTCATATTCTATTCCTAATTCATTACATATAGAATATAATCCAACTATATCATTTGAATCATAGTAGTCTGTTGCTTTTAAATATAAATCATTTAACTTTTTTACTTTAACTTTATCAGGATGGGTTAGTTTTACAATTTCTCTGTATATTTTCTTTACTTTAGGTGACTTTTCTTTTTTCGGTTCTACTTCTACTTCTTCACTAATATTACCTTCATCATCTAAATTGTCTTCTATTTGGTCTGGATTTATCTTTTCTCCATCTTCAGAATTATCTACATCTTCTTTTTTTTCTTCAGAATCTTCATTATTATTAGAGTCATCAAACCTTTTACCCATCTTTTTTTCAAATTTTTCCTTTAAGTCTGGTCTTTCTTTTAGAAATTCATTAACATTATTAATAAACTCGGAATCAACTTCGGATATTATCTCATTTTTAAACTCATAATCAGTTTTTATGTACTCAAATTCTTTAAAAATTTTCTTTTGTTCCAATTGTTTAAATTTATCCATTGATAAAGCCGATTTTGTATTTTTATATATATAATTAAACTTACTCTTATAGTATGAAATTCGTAAAAGACTTAAATGAATTTATATCAAGTTCTAAATATAGTAAACTTTTATCTATGGTAGAATTTAGCAAAGATGATGTTTATTATAGAATTTTTTATACACCAGTAAAGGGTAAAGTAGTATCAGTTGAGTCAACTGATTCATTTGTTGATATACCATTATTTTCAGATGATGAACCTTTAAGATTTCCTTTTAGAAAGGGTGATGATATTGAAAAGGTTTACGATTGGATAAAAGAGAATGATATTGAAATAGTAAAAATAAAGAATAGATAATGGTTATTAGAAAATTTAACGAAAAGTTTGGACCAAATGTAACTACATTTTACAATATAGATGATTTTGAATTTTACACCGATTTTAATTCGGGTAAAACAACTTATCATTTTTCATATAAAGATGGTAAAGTAGAAGGTGATATAATATTAGGGTATGGATCATTTGGAAATAAAGATATAAAACCGTATATTTCACATATGAATATTGTTAAAGGAGAAGATTTGTTAGAAGATAAAGATATCGTAGATATGGAAACATTTTTTGATGACAATATGGATGTTATATTAAATTCTAAAAAACTTAACGAAGAATCTGCTACTGGTGGTCCAGCTTGTGCTGGTTCTGGAATGGGAGCTGTTGTATCTGCTCAACCATCTTCATTAGCTGGTTCAACAATAGGTGCTAATTTTGTTAATGGTGGTGGAACTGTTGGTTCTGGTGATGTTTCTGTTCCTTATAATCCAGGTGGTTCTGATAGAATGGTTCAAAAAATACCATTAGGAGGATTTACTGATTTATATACAAATAAGAAAAAGAAAAAGAAAACAGATAAAGCAGTTGATTTAAATCAACCAGTTTTAGATTTCACACCTAAGTCTAATGTTATGAGCTATACGGATTTTGTGAAACTTAGTTTAAATAAACCTAAAAAGACTAAACAATAATAATTTTTAAAATATAATAGTTATGATTTTTGACAAAATAATAATAACAGGTAAATCCGCTTCGGGTAAAAATTACTTGTTTAGTCAATTATCAGAAGTAATTCCAAAATTTTTAGTTAAACAAACTACTAGACCTAAAAGATCAGGTGAAAAAGAAGGTATTGATTATAAATTCATAAAAAAAGAGTTATTCTTAGAAAGAATAAATTCAAATCAATTTATAACACATCAAAAATTCAACATAAATAAAGAAACTACTTGGTATTATGGAATATCATTAAATGATTTTAATGAATCTAAACTTTGTATATTAACACCAGGTGAAATTAAAATTCTTAAAGAAAAAAATCTATTAGAAAAATCTTGTATAGTTTATTTAGATATTGATAGAGAAATATTAGAAACTAGAATAAATGAAAGAAATGATTTGAACGATGATATGAAAAGAAGATTAGATTCTGATGACAAAGACTTTTTATTATTCAAAGATTATACATTAAAAATATCCAATCCTAATTTCAAAGTAAAAGAAGTTTTAGATTATATTAGTTAATATCTATATCTTTTTTTACCATACCCACCATTATTACCAGACCTTCTAGTATATCTATTTCCTTGACCTAAAGAACCTGTCCTATTTCTAACATCTAAAACTTGTTTATAATCAACAGTTTCAATATATTCTGATTGTTCTAAACATTCATTTATATATTTTCTCATTTCGGTTGAAGCATTTCTTTCCAACCATTCTTCAGCCATTTCTTGAAACTGAACTTTATTGAAAACAGAACAAGCATTAACAACAGTCATTACTAAATCATCATGTGCCGAACCATCCGCAGCATATCTTATATTACCGGCTGTTGTTGTATGTTTAACAAAAGTAGTTATTTCATTTATATTATCTGGATTACTTATATTAAATGATTTCTTAGACATTAAATCTTGATAATCTTTTATTAGTATCTTTTTACTAGATTCACCTATTTTTAAACCTATCTTTTCTTCAGTAGCATCTACTCTGTGTTTATATCTTAAAAATACACTAGAACCATATTCATTATTACCTTCAAAAACATTTGGCATTTCAGCTAATAAAGTACCACCATAGTTATTCAATTCTAATACTATTTTAGTATTTTCAGGATCTAATAATTCAAAAGATATCATATAAAGTAATTCTGATAATTGTTTAATTGAAATATAATTGTTTCTGAAAGTTCCTATTTGTTCTAGATAAAAGAAATCAACTATTGATGAACAACTTTGTTTTTGTTTTTCTATTAGTTCTTTACTTTTTAATCCTATTTTAAAAATATTAATAATAGAATAATCTTGTCCTAATCCTTCTGATATATCAACTGATAAAATTATTTTATAATCTCTAACAGATTCTATTTTAAAAATATCTTCGTCTTTAATCCATTTTAAATCTTCATAGTTAAATCTTAATTTATCTGAAAATTTATCAATTTCAATAAACTCATATTCTTTCTTTTTATTTAAAAGTTCGTTTATAATATTCTCATTTAATAAAGACCTACTACTATTAATAAACCTCAATCCATATTCTTGGTTAAAAGCATCTAAACTACCAATATCTTTAATTGCTTCTTCTTTCCATGTGGTTAATTCAGCTAATTCTAATAAACTAACTTCAGTGTCATCATGTAAAAAGGAAAAAGATTTAACTTCAGTATCATTAACATCATCATTATTAAAAACACTGATAACATCTCTTTCTATATCATTATCCCATTTTAATTTAACTTTTGTTTTTGTTCCGAATTCTTGTTCTACTTTTTTAAGAACGGTTTCTTTGTCTAATCCATTTTGTTTTAATTTATAAGGATCTAATCTTATGAATGTTACAAATCTACCATCTACTTCATACCAATAAACACGCTTAGCATTATATCTATTTTTCAATGGATCTCCAGGTAATCTTTCACCATTAACCAGTAGTTTATGGAAAAGGTTCATACCATTTGGAGTTGATGTAATAATAATCTTAGAGTTCTCAATAGATGATACAGTTGGATAAGCAGCCGTATAATAAGGTTCTATTATAGTAGATGGTATGTGAGCAAACTCATCCATATATAATATATCAATAGTAAAACCTATGGCTGGTGTTTTAGACCTAGCAGATGTTTTTATCTTACAACCATTATCAAATGTCAATGATTTTTGGTTCCATACTTTAATACCTGGTTTTAAGAAAAATGGTAATAAAACATAAATAGCTTTTATTTTCTCAACAATTTCATTGGCGGTATCACCTTTATTGGCAATTATCATTATGTTTTTATCATTCTTGAAAAGAATAGTATGTATCATGAAAATAGATGTCATGATAGTTTTACCTACCTGTCTAGAAGCACATAATATATTAAAACGTTTTCCAACGAAATCATCTAAAACTTCTTTTTGATATTTTCTTAGTTTAATATTATTAACTGTACCATCTTCGGTTTTTACTTTACAATATTTTTCAGTAAAGTAATGTATATCTAAAGCACATTTTATATACTCTTCTTGTTCTTCTTTAGACATTTGGAAAACAAGACCAGATCTTCTAAGTCCTATTTCACCTTTTAACCAAGGATTTTGAAATCTTTTAAGAATTATACCATCATTTATCTGGTCAGTATAATAATCAACTAAGTCCGTATCAAATATTATTTTTTTACCTTGAACTTCCTTTTTTTTCATATTTTATATATTTTTTTATAAAAGTGAAAAAATGGAATTTTTTTATTAATATATAAAAATAAAACTAATACAAATGGGTAGAAAACAAGGTATCAATAAAGCTAAGGTTGGTTTTTCTATTGATAAAGAAGTTGACAAGGACTTCAACGATTATTGTGATGTTAATAACATAAATAAATCTAAACTTATAAATAAGATTATTAAGAGTTTTTTAGAAACGGTTAAAAATTAATTTATATAAATGTCTGACGAAGAAAAAAAGAATAAGAAAGATAAAGATAGAGAAAGATTAAAAAATGAATTTGAGAAAATTCAATCAGAATCTAGTGGATTTTATGATTTATCTGAACATCTAGCTGACATAGAGGATTTACCTGAATTGGGTAGTATGGAATTATATGATTATGATTCTGATATCAAATCATCAATAGATAAATCTACTGATGTAATAGAATCTTTGGTTGATTTATATTTTGGTGACTTACCTTCTTTGAAAAATCACTCTTATATAAAAAATAAGATTAAAGAAGATGCTTCGGTTTATGCTGAAACTATATTTTTATCTAAAATGACTAGAAAGAATTTCATAACTATGTTGAAACAAATAGACAATGGTGATAATTCTGCTAGAATGTATGAAGTAGTTAATCAAACTATATCTCAAATAAGAGAAAATGCTAAATTTTCTTCAACACAAAGAACTGAATTAGAAAAATTCTACAAGGAACTTAGAAGTGATGTTGATGAGTTTGATTTAAAAGGAAGTAATCCTGATAAACCAGAAACTAAAAACGAAACTAATAAACCACCAGATATTGTAGACAATAGGTCTATGAATGATATGATTAAACAAGCTTTAGATGGTAAAAACTTCAAAGGTTAAAGATATTCAATAACAACTTCTTCCATATTCATTAAGTTTTTCAACTCTACTTGTGATAATCTTATACTTTTTTCTTTAATTAACCTTTCATTTATTTCATTAGTTATATAAGCGTTATACCCAAAATCACCAATAGGTCTATCATATGAATCTGGTATATCACCTTTACGATTAGAATAAATATCTTTAATATATTCTTTTCTATCTGATTCCGTTAAATGTAATGAACACCCATCTAACGAAAGGTCATTATCACCATTAGATTCTTCCCAAAAACTTAGAACCGCTTTATTATCACACATAACATAATAATCTATTATATTTTCCATTTTATTTTAATTTAATGAATCAAAAAAACTTCTTAAATCTTGTTCTGATTTAGCTCCTGAAAATTTATCAACAACCTCACCGTCTTTTTCTACAAATACTGCTGGTATTGATCTAACACCATATTTACTGATATTATCACCACCATTTTTAGCGTCTTCGTCAGTATTTATATCAATTAATTTTATTTCTGGATAATCTAATAAGACTTTTTCCATAATAGGTGCTAACATTCTACACGGTCCACAAGAAGGACTCCAAAACTTTTTTACTTCTAACATATTAAATTTTATTTTTATTACTACTATTTTATATACAATAAATTTATTTTTGTTTATAAACTATTATACTATTATAAATATACAATATTTTTAATTAATATAATAATTATATTTCTTTTTTTATATTAGATAAAAAAACCATAGTCTATTTTTAAATAGCTATGGTTTATAAATAATATTTATATTTTATTATAGAACTATTTCAGTTCCATTATTATCAACATCTAAACAAGCTGGACAACCATCTAAAGTTTGGAAAAATTCTCCATATCCAGTTTCAAGTTTACTTTTAATAGTATTTTCAATATATTCAATAACAGATTCACTATTAATGAAAGTTGGGATTCCATAAATTTTTATATGTAATTTACCATCTTCTAAAAAAGCATAACTTTTATCAAAATCAACATAATCAGACCATTCTTCTGCGAATAAAAAAGGATCTAATCCTAATTTATTATCATTATTTTTTAAGAAATCCAATTCTTTATCATCCATATCTTTAGTGTTAATTGATTTGAAAACCAATTTATCATCACCGATTACATAATCAATACATACATCAACATCAACACTCTCATTGAATTGTTTAAAATTTTTAATCTTAATCATTATTATTATTTACTAAGTAATTTTATTAAGTCTTCTGTTATTCTAGAAATTATTTTCTTACCATTTACTTGTATTAATGGAATATTAGTAATAGTAGTAAATTTATCATTACCACCAATAGAAATGTTGTTTATTTGTTCACAAACTTCTTCGTTTCCTTTATATTTACTTATATAATAAGTCTTTAATTCACTAACAAATTGAGCTAAATTAACTCCTTCTTTGTTATTGTATTTAACCATTTGTAATTCATTTTCTTGCTTTTCAATCATTAAATACCAAATAGACTTTTTAGATATCTTAATATCTTCTAAATAATTATAAGCTGTAGATGCTTTTGAATTTTTAGGAAATTTAGCAATTTTACCAATTCTTTTAACATTTTCATTAACCTTAGACTTAGATTTACCTTTTCTAGGTTCTTTTAGTTCTTTAGTTGATGCTGGAACTTCTTCCTTTTTTGTTTCTTCAGGTAAATTAGGGTTCATTGGAAGTTCATCTGGTGTTAAATTACCATCAGATAATTCAACTGGTTCCAAATCCTCTTTTTTCTCACTAAGTTGTGAGAACTTTCTGAATCCTTGTATTTTTGACTTTTTATCCATTAGAATTTTAATTATTTCTATACTTATATATTAAATTTAATATCTGGTTTTACTTATTTCAATATATTTATTTAACATTAAATTTATAAGCTACTATATCCTTAACTCCTTTTAGATCTTGAATATTTCTACACTCTTCTATATCTAGGTTTGTTAATAATCTACCAGACCTTTTACCTATATTTTCTTTATCTTTTGAACAATCATCTGAATATTTTATTTTAGTAAATTCATAATTTTCTAAAAGTTCAAATATATCAGCACTTTGTTTTTGTGTTATATCATCTGTATTGGAGAATGAAATACAATTAGGTTCATCACAAACCTTTGATTCTAATCTAGATGCTGTATTTACTGCATTACCAAAATAATCTTTTAGTTTAGCGTTTTGCATCATATATTCTCTTTCTCTCATCTTACCATAACAAACTCCTATTCTCAAGTCTAGTTCCTCATCGTTTATTATATCAATAGAACAATTTATAGCTTCTAACAAAGAATTATCTGTTGGTTCAAAATAAATCATAAAAGAATCTCCTATGGTTTTAACTACAAATCCTCCCCAATTTTTAGCCTTTTCGTTGATTAAATTAAAATGATTATCCAATCTTTCTTCCATTAATTTAGGATCATCTGCCCATAATTCAGAAGATTTTACAACATCTGTGAAAACAATAGTTGGTTGTTGTTCAGCTTTTAAAGGCTCTAAAGGCTCTAAATCTTCTAAAAATAATTGAAATCTTTTAACCATATACTATATATAAATTTTGTATAATGAAATAAAATCCGTATATTACAAACTATGTATAAGATATTTATAATAATTTTGTTTTTAAATTTAACTTGTTTCTCACAAGTAAAAGATAATTTTAGTAAATATGATTCATTGTTAATGAAAGAAGTTAATATTTTAAGAAAATCATATGGGTTAAATGAATTATCACCTTCTTTAAAATTAAGAAGAAATGTTACTAATATACACGCTCAATATTTAAAAAATATAAAGGTTGTTAATCCAAAAGATTGGGCATATCATCCAGAAATTATAAGTAGTAATGAGAATCTATCATATTCTGGTTTTAAAATTGGTAATAGTAGTTCTTACAAATCTATGGAATACCGAAGTTTAAGTGTAATATATGTTATAGATATGTTTTACAAAAGTGGTAAAATAAAAAAATCTAGTGAATTTTTAGATTCTTTTTACAAATGGATTACAATACCAGATACTATTAGTCCACTTAGAGATAGAAAACTTAATAAGGAAAGATTTGAATCATTTAAATCATTTGTTTACACCAAACAGAAAGATTTTTGGTTAAGTGATTTTGAGTTTAAATTCGCAATAATAACTTTAATATCAACTTATGAAGATTTTATAAAAGAAAAAAGTAAAACAAAAAGGGATGATGGTGTTTATTACATAAGAAAATCACAAGATGGTATATTAACTTCATATATGATTAATGGATATCATATGTGGGTTAAAACATATTTAGGTATGAAAAAATTATTTGTAGATAAAATGGGACTTAATATTAACTATTTATTTAATAAGGAAAACTCAGATTATTTTAAATGGGAAACAAAAACAACATTATATGGTTGGTATAATAGTCCAGAACATAAAAAAATACTTTTAATTAAAAATGTTTGTGATAGTTGTGATATAGCTAAAAATATATCTGTTATTAGAACTACTAACTATATAGGATACTTGATTGTTTTAATGAATATTCAAAACGAAGATGATGAATTAGAAATTCTTAAACCTAAAGAGTATAGTAAAATAGTTGATTAGAATTCTATAATTATTATTCATTTAAAAATATATGACAAAATTATTATCAATATTATTAATAATAACTAACATTTGTTTCTCACAAATAAAAGATACTTTCAGTAAATATGATTCATTGTTAATGAAAGAAGTTAATATTTTAAGAAAATCTTATGGATTACATAAATTGAAACCTTCTTTAAAATTAAGAATAAATGTTACTAATGTTCATATGAAATATTTATTGAATATTGAAGTAGGTAATACTAAATATTGGGCATATCATCCAGAAATTATAAACACCAATGAGAATCTAAGATATAGTAGGTTTAAAGTATCTTATTCTGGTAATTCCTATAACATGGGATCTTTAAGTATATTATATGTTATAGATGTGTTTTACAAAAGTGGTAAAATAAAAAAATCAAAAGAATTTTTAGATTCATTTTATAAATGGGTAACTTATATCGATACTGTTATATCACCAGGTGAAAGAAGAATAAATAAATTAAAATTAAAAGAATTTAAAGATTTTGCTAATAATAATATTAAAGACTTTTGGTTAGATGATTTTAAATTCAAATTCTATTTAAATGTTACAATAAGTACTTATACTGATTTCCTAAATGATAAAGGCACAAAAGATGATGGTATCTATTTTTATGAAAAAGAAACATCTGGAAGACATACTATTTATACCTTAAACGGAACATATTTTTTTGTTAGAACATATTTAAATTTAAAGGATTTATTTGTTAATAAAATGAAACTAGATATAACTTATCTTTTTAACAAAGAAAATTACTTAGATAAGATGTTGTGGGAAACTAAGGAATCTTTATATGGTTGGTATAATAGCCCAGGACATAAAGATATACTTTTATTAAAAAATTTATGTAATAATTGTAAATTAGCTAAAAATATATCTGTTTCTAAAGAAGTAAATTATTTAGGATATTCAGTAGAACTATTGAATATTCAAAACGAAGATGATGAATTAATAATTCTTAAAAAGGAAGAATATGATAAATTATTACTAAAATAAATAATAATTAAAATCCTTGTGGACATTCAAATGACTTACCATTGAATTTACTTTTTTTATTCTTAGGTCTTTTATATTTTCTAGTTGGTTGATAATTATCTGTCCAATTTTTACCTTCTTCTTTTGTTATTCTAATAAGAACTAATTCCTCTTTTTCAATAATTTTTTTAATAGTAGTTGGCTTATCATACCTATAATTAGACTTTACTTTTATAGTAATAACAACACTTCTATATTCTTTAGTTATTTCTCTAGCCGTTTCTCTTTCTTGTCTAGTCATTGATTTTGAATATATATCAGGACCTTTATCATACAATATCAAAGAATTGCCATTATCATCAGTTGTGCTAATATCTGTAGATATTATAGTTTTAATATGATCCATCACAGAACCAGCTCTATTTTCCGATAATTTTTTATTACCTATTTCAATAGGTTCTTTATCAGTTGATGTTGATATTTCTATTCCACTAATCTCTAAATTTTCATCAGATGATATTGTTAATATAGTATTTTTAATATCATTTTT
>MDSV01058571.1_pt1 | contig 11853 bp, 11 predicted proteins | sample 810851 | NCBI WGS metagenome assembly MDSV01 (sample SAMN05326640, study PRJNA326480) | marine metagenome | isolation source: seawater | place: Atlantic Ocean: North East | collected 2012 | reverse complement strand
TCAAGAAAACGTCGTAGATTTATTGGTTTTATATTCCAATCTTTTCACTTAATCTCAGATTTGACAGTTTTTGAGAATCTTTATTTGGCAGCTAAAATAGGGGTTATTAGTAGCCTTGATTCTGAGAAAAATTTGAAAATTAAAGTCGAGAAAGCTTTGAGCTTAGTTAGATTAGAAGAGTTTTCTAAATGTTCAGTCCTAAGTTTGTCGGGCGGAGAGAAACAGCGCGTTGCTATAGCTAGAGCACTGATTAACGATCCATCAGTAATTTTCGCAGACGAACCTACTGGCAATCTTGATGATCGTGCCTCCGAGGAGATTATGCAATTATTACTATCTCTAGTTACGGAAAATTTAAAAAGTCTTGTTTTGGTTACTCATAATGTTAAATTCTCTAGGTACACAAATAGCGTTTTAAATTTAAAAGATGGAATATTTAATGCCTAATAAAAATAAATTTTCTCAGCAACAGGAGAAGGTTATAGGTGAATTCTTAGGTATTCCTAAGGAGAGTTTTTTTCATTCTACTAAGGATCCAATTCCCTTTGAAAATTTAGTTAATAATTTCATTACACGCCATAAGCTTGATAAAGAATTAGTTAAGACTGAGCAAGTATTGTTTGAGTCTTGGGAATATATTTTTGGAAGTTTTTCTGAAAGATGTCATCCAGTGAAAATTACTCATAGAGGATGTCTAATTATATCTATATCGAATCCCACACTTCGTTCTGAGATTAACTTTAGGAAAGACGAAATACTAGCGAAGATCCGGGGTTTTAAAGCTTGTGAGGAAATAAAGGATCTATTATTCAAATCTTAATTCCGACATACTTAAAATAGTGCTTGCAATATTTCAATAATGCATTTTATTTTCTCAGATATCAATTTCTCCTGTAAAGGAGTTTGGGGTAACAAATAAAGTAGATAATGGTTGACGCATTCTTTAGGGGTAGAGAATGCGTCATTTTTTTTAATGTAACAAGCTTACAAAATTTATTATACAATAATTGATCGCATTATTAAATAAGTCTTGCTAATTTATATTGTTAACTTAGTTTGCTCGCTTCCTTGAATGGTTGGAACCATTTATTACAAGGATATATTATTAATTCTAACAGTTTTATCTAATAATTCATTAGGTGGAACACATATATAAAATGAGTCATATAATGGAAGAGCTGCTTCAAGGTAGCGAAATCGATAATCTTAAGCAAGGTACGATTATTAAAGGTGTAATTACGGAAATTAGGTCAACTGAAGTAGTAGTTGATATTGGAGGTAAGTCAGAGGGCACTATACACGCTAACGAATTTGTTGATATTGGAGATCTTGAGGTTAATTCGGAAATCGATGTTTATTTAGAAAAACTTGAAGATCGTGATGGGAATCCATCAATTTCTTTTGATAAAGCAGAACAAAAGAAAAATTGGGAAAAAATTGCTGAAAATTGCGTAGAGGGTTCAATCGTTCAGGGACGTGTGCGTTCTATTGTTAAAGGCGGTTTAATTGTTTCAATTGGAGTAGATTCATTTCTTCCTACCTCACAAATTGATGTTCAAGTTCCAAAAAATTTAGAGCAGTACGTAGGCCAAACTTATGACTTTAAGGTTATTAAAATTAACTCAGACAGAAAAAATATTGTTGTATCTCGAAGGGAGTTAGTTGAAGAGCAAAGAATTGAAAAGCGAAGAAAATTACTTGATAAAGTTAAACCCGGAGATCGTCAAAGAGGGCAGGTTAAAAATATCACGGATTATGGTGCATTTGTTGATCTTGATGGATTAGACGGCCTTCTCCATATTACTGACATGTCTTGGGGACGTATACAGCATCCAAGTGAACTTCTTAAACAAGGTGAAGAAATTGAAGTTGTAATTATTGAAATTGATCGTGATAGGGAACGAGTTTCTTTGGGATTGAAGCAATTACATTCTAACCCTTGGGAGAAAATTGATGAAAAATATCCTCTTGGGGCTCAAGTTAAAGGCAGAGTGGTAAATCTTGTACCTTATGGAGCATTTATTGAGCTAGAGGAGGGTGTTGAAGGATTAGTCCATGTTACTGAGCTATCATGGACGAAAAGAATTTCTAAGCCAGGTGAGGTTCTTAAGATTGGCGAGGATGTTTCAGCAGTTGTTCTTGGTATTCAAAAAGATGAACAAAAGATTTCTTTAGGTATTAGACAACTTGATGAAAATCCATGGGAAGCAGCTAAATCTAAATATCCGATTGGAATGTTAATAGAGGGTGAAGTTAGGAACTTAACATCTTACGGAGCATTTGTTGAGCTAGAGGATGGTATCGATGGTATGGTCCACGTTTCAGATATTTCATGGACTCGAAAGGTAAATCACCCTAGTGAAGTTCTTCAAAAAGATGATCCTATAAAAGCAATTGTTTTAGATGTTGATATTGAAGCTCAAAGAATAGCGTTAGGTATAAAGCAACTAGCTACTGACCCTTGGGAAGAAATTCAAAATCTCTTTAAAATTGGTGATGTGATTGAGGCGAAAGTATCAAAGATTACAAGTTATGGCGCATTTGTTGAATTAGATCACGACATTGATGGATTGGTTCATATTTCTCAAGTAAGTGAGGAACATGTTGAAAACATTAAGGAAGTACTAACAGAAGGAGAGCTCGTTAAATCAAGAGTAATTAAGATTGATAAAAACGAACGTCGTATTGGATTATCTATTAAAGCGGCCAATTATAGCGAGGAGGACTTAGCTAAGGAGCAAGCAGCATTTGATAATATAGATGCAAGTGGAGATATGACGAGTTTAGGAGACCTATTAGACGAAGCCACTAAGTAATCTAATTAATTCATAAAGTAAGTTTATCTGACTTATCCAAAGCCCTTATTTGTTATAAGGGTTTTTTTGTTTTCAAACCCGATAGATATGTTTCTATTGTAATTATAATTATGTCAGAACTATGGGATATCGTTAAGCTGCTTTCCGATTCTACTCGATCTCGGATTTTACTCATACTTAATAATGAGGAATTATCTGTTGCGGAGTTGCAAGATGTAATGAATATGGGGCAATCTAGAATTTCTTCTCATTTAAGTCTATTAAGGCAGGCAGAACTGGTTGTTGATAGAAAAGAAGGAAAAAAAACTTATTACTCAATGAATGTAGATTGCTCACTTGAAAAGAATAAATTAATTCATTCAATATTTAGTGCGCTTAAAACTGAATCCAATGTCTCAGAGGATGAGGTAAATCTTAAGCGAATACTTGAAAAGAGAAAACAAGCAGCAGAAGAATATTTTAATTCTTTAGCCGGTCGTTTAGGAAAGCATTATTGCCCAGGAAGAAGTTGGGAAGCAATCAGCAGTTTTTTACTATATTTAACGCCTAAATTGAAAATTGCTGATTTGGGTTCCGGCGAGGGTTTAATTTCTCAATTACTAGCAAGAAATGCAGAAAAAGTAACATGCGTAGATAATGCTCCTAAAATGATTGAATTTGGCAGAACCCTTTCTGCTAAAAATGATTTATCAAATCTCGAGTTTATATTAGGTGATATGGAATCTGTTCCTCTGGAGGACTGTAGTGTAGATATCGCATTGCTAAGTCAAGCTCTTCACCACGCATCACATCCCCAAAAAGCAGTTGATGAGGCATATCGAATATTAGACCATTCGGGTAGGGTTATTATTATAGATTTATTAGAGCATGATTTTGAAAAGGCTCGTGTTTTATATTCTGATATCTGGCTAGGGTTTTCTAAAAATAAATTATATCAACTCTTGAAAAGTTCTGGATTCAAAAAAATTGAAATAAATGTTGTTTCAAGAGAAGTGGAAGAACCTAATTTTCAGACAGTTTTAGCTTCAGCTTGCAAATTTTAAGATTATAGATGGAAGTAAATAAGGTTAATGATTATTTTAATTCATTGAAAGTAGTAAATCACTATGAATCAGCCGCAAGGCGTATTGGATTATGGGATTCTGAGGAAAAAATATTTAAGAAAATTTTCAAATCAGAAGACTCTATTTTAGAACTTGGCTGTGGCGCCGGACGTATAAGCATTGGGCTTTATGAAATTGGTTACAAAAACATACTAGCTACAGACTATGCTAATAATATGGTACTCAAAGCCCGAATTTTAAGTAAGTTGCTTGGTTATTCAATTCCTTACCGGGTTTGCGATGCTCGGGATTTAGAATTTGAAGATGATATTTTTGAGGGGGTAATTTTTGGTTTTAATGGTTTAATGCAAATTCCTAAAAATAAATTTAGAACCGAGGCTATATACGAAATTTACAGGGTTTTGAAAAAGGGGGGATTCTTTGTTTTTACCTCGCATTTGCGTTCTTTTTCCAAAAATAAGTCTTTTTGGGAAAAAGAAGCTGAATTATGGTCAGAAAATAAGCAAAATCCACTTTTAGATGAGTTTGGAGATCGTTATGAAATTAATGAAATGGGTAAAATGTTTATTCACGTTCCAGATGAAGACCAACTAGAGATGACATTAAAAGAAGTAGGGTTTACTGTGGAAATAAAAGTCCTACGATCATTATTGTCTAAAGAAAGTGCAATAGTAAGAGAATTTTCAGATGATTGTGTTTTCTGGATTTTACGTAAGTAATTTAAACTATCTAGGGTCTTCCTTTAAGATATTTAATAATCGAGGGAAGGGCTTCTTTCATATCAGAAAAGCATTTTACGTATTCAGAGTAGGCTAGTCCATATGGGTCAATTATATCACTTTGTGAATCTTTATGTAATTCTAAGAACGTAAATATTTCTTTAGTTTTAACGAAAAAGTTAGCTTTAATTTGCTGTATGTGATTCATGGTCATTCCTAGAATTATATCTGCTTGATCTACTAAATTTTGAGTTACAATAATTGAAGAGTGTGATTCTAAAGATAACTGATTTGCATTGGCCACTTGTTGTGCATAGATTGATGCTGGGCTGTTCTTAGGGGCAAATAGGCCAGCAGACCTAAAAAGATATTTTCTTAAATCTTCATCGCTAGCTTTGGCATTATTTAAAAGGCATTCAGCCATTGGGCTCCTGCATGTATTGCCTGTGCAAATTATCAGGACCATTGTTTTTGAATTATTCATTGAAATAAGAAATTCTATTTTTCTAGACGTTTAATTTCTTTCTGAGCGATGTCTTCTCTGTAATATTTACTTTTGTATTGTATTTGATTGCAAACGGAATAAATTTTCCTTGCTGCTTTAGATATATCGGAATCTCGAGAAATTATGTTTAGAACACGTCCGCCATTGCTAATAATCGTATTATTTGAATCAAGCTTTGTGCCTGCATGAATAATAGATGTTTTCTCAGGCAATGTCTTAGGTAAATAGATGGGGTCTCCTTTTGGATAAGCCATTGGATATCCTTGACTTGCAATTACCACAGTCATGCACTTTTCATCAGAAATTTTAATTGAAGCAGGGAGTCTTTGATTCAGTGCTGAAGCGTATAGCAAAGCAATAAAATCATCTTCAATCAAAGGCAGTAATACTTGTGTTTCAGGGTCTCCAAATCGAACGTTGTACTCGAGTATTTTAGGCCCTGATTTTGTGAGCATCAATCCAGCATATAATGTTCCATTATAATTAATTCCGTCTTTTTCTAATCCTTCAATAGTTGGTATTATTATGCTTAACTCTATTTCTTTTTGCAATGAATCATTAATAATAATAGTTGGAGCATAGGCGCCCATTCCTCCTGTATTTGGTCCTTTATCATTTTTTCCAACTCGCTTGTGGTCTTGGCTTGGAGAGAGACATAGATAGCTCCCATCAGACACAATAACATGAATTGAAACCTCTTCGCCTTCTAAGTATTCCTCAATGACGATGTTTGATCCGCTATCTCCAAAAGTTTCATCGATGAGCATAGAGTGTACAGCCGATTTAGCATCCTCTTTATTTTCTGCGATTATAACGCCCTTGCCTGCTGCTAATCCACTAGCCTTTATAACGATTGGTGTAGTGTTATGGTCTATATATTCCAAAGCGGGTTCTGGACTATTAAAGCTTTGATACTTTGCAGTTGGTATCTTATGCCTTTCGAAAAAGTCTTTACAGAAAGTTTTGCTCGATTCCAATTGAGCTCCATCTTTTTTAGGACCGTAAGCTGGTATATTAACAGAGCTTAGTGCATCTATAATCCCTAAGCAAAGAGGGATTTCAGGTCCTACTATTACGAAATCAACTTTTTCGTCTTTAGCCAATTTTACTAATTCCTCAACTGAATCAGCAGGAATGGGAAAGCATTCTATAATTTCTTCCATTCCTCCATTACCAGGTGCTGCAATGACATTTTTACATAGGGGACTTTCCAAGCATTTATTAACTATGGCGTGCTCCCTGCCGCCTGATCCGATAACTAAAATGTTTAACCTTTTTTTATCCATAAGAATTATAAAATTTTAATAAAATAGCATCAATTGAATTATTCATCTTGTAAATATTTTTTGTTTTTAAAGATTAGTTTTATGAGAGTATATTTTCTTGGAATTGGCGGGACAGCAATGGGTAATGCTGCTATTTTATTAAAAAAAATAGGCCACTCTGTAAGCGGATCAGATAGCAAGATATATCCGCCGATGTCTAAGGCTTTAGATGATTCGGATATAAAATGTTATTTAGGCTATGATTCCAGTAGGCTAGAATCTTTATTTCCTGATATTGTAGTAGTAGGAAATTCAATTAGTCGTGGTAATTCTGAAATAGAATGGTTGCTTAATGAAAATAAGATTCTTTTTATTTCATTACCGCAATTAATAAGGCAGTATTTTCTTTCCAAGAAGGAATGCATTGTAATAACTGGGACTCATGGGAAAACTACAACGGCAAGTATTGCTGCGCATCTTCTTATTCAGAATGAATGCTCACCTAGTTGGTTTATTGGTGGCGTTCCTATGGGTTTGGAATCAGGTGCTCATATTGGGGAAGGCAAGGATTTTATTATAGAAGGAGATGAATATGATACCTCATTTTTTGATAAACGCTCAAAATTCATACACTACACTCCAAATATAGTATCTATTAATAATTTAGAAATGGATCATAGCGATATATTTAGGGATCTTGAGGACATCAAAAGAAGTTTTTCCCATCTTATTCGGATTATTCCGGAACGAGGATTTTTAATTACCAATGGTGATGATCCAAATATTAAAGAAGTTACAAAAAATATCTGGTGCAGTCAATTAACGGTCGGGCTTAACTCTAATAATGATTTAGTAATAGATGATTTTAATGAGAATTCAGACGGAAGTACATTCAAATTATTCTTTAAAGGAACATTATGGGCTGAAATAAGTTGGTCGCTCCCGGGTATATATAATGCTCGAAACGCTGCAGTAGCTGCATTGTCGGCAGGAATATCTTTTAATAAATTAAATCCTGATACATTAGATTTATCGTCTCTTAGTCAATTTAAGGGAGTAAGGCGCAGACAAGAAAAACTTTATGAATCAAAAGATTATATAGTAATTGAAGATTTCGCTCATCATCCAACTGCTATCAAAGAGATTGTAGAATCAAAACGTAATGTTTATCCAAAACATCATATTATTGTTTGCTTTGAACCTAGAAGTAACACTTCTCGATCGAACTTATTTCAAGAAGCATTTATCGATGTATTAGCTCTATCTGATGCTATATTGATTGGTTTATTCAATCTAGATAGAAATGAAATAGGATTGGGCGATGAAAAATTAAACAGAAAATATATTGTAAAAAAATTAAGATTACTGGGTAAAGAGACAGATTGTTTTGAATGCAATCAACATTTGTTAGAACATTTGATCCTAAGCCTTGAAAGCAAGGTTTCAAATCGATTGCCTAAACTAATTTTATTTTTTAGTAACGGCTCGTTTGACGGAATTATGAGTAAATTCGTTAATCATCTAACTGGTATAAAGAAATAGATTGATTCAAGTAATTTATTCCAATGCAGTATGAGCATATTAGTTGAGCTTTTTCAAAAGTTCATCTTTAGAAGCTAGTCCAACGACTGTATCGATTTCTGTCCCATCTCTGAAAATTTTTATTGTTGGTATAGCACGCACTTCATATTTTGTAGCTAATTCACTGTTATTATCTACATTAACCTTTCCGATCTTTACTGAGTTAGATAAATCGCAAGCAATTTCTTCTAAAATAGGAGTTATAGCTTTGCAAGGGCCACACCAAGGTGCCCAAAAGTCAACTAATATGGTGGTGTCTTTTGAAGTGATGAAGCTTTCAAAGTTCTCTTGGTCTAGTTCAGTGATTTTTTCTGACATAATGATTTGTTTTGTATATTTGTATGTGAATTAAGATTTTCCATATATTGTATTGAGGAATATATATCTTCAAGCTCGTTTGATAATTTTGTCCTAATTTATTGAATCTTGGATGATATCATTGAGTTCATCTTTTTCTACAGTGTCTAGGGTCTTACCCTTCTTGTCTAATTTTTCAAATGTTTTGATTGCTGTTTCAGTTAAAGAACTATGAGTTTCCTCAGAGCCTCCAACAATAGAAAATCGATCAGATTGGGTAATTCTTTTATGCCCGTCTGAATTATCTAATCCTAATCCCACTAGTTTTGATTTTTTTCTATTATTGTCCTTCATGGAAATTATTGATTATATTTTTGGCAGAGTATATCACTAAATTCAATATTTTGTTCGAGCTTAATTTCTTCTAGACGAGTCAATTCTAAGATCGCCAAGAAAGTAGCCACAATGATGTTTAAAGTTGTTTTATTTTCAAATAAATTAGAGAAATAAAATGATGGTGTACTTTTCATGTAGTCTATAATATAGTTCATCCTATCAGATACAGTAACACTTTCTTCATTAATTTGTCCTTCCTCTATTCGACTTGAAAGCCTTTTAAGAACAGCATTGAATGAATTCCATAATTCAACTCGATCGATGGGCTTAATTTCGGTGGTTGAATCCTTTATTGATTTATTCGTAAAATCTCGAGCGTAGAAATCATTAGCTTTAGCTATAAGTTGCTCTATTTCTTGGGCAATTGTTTTGAATCGTTTGTATTCTACTAGTTTTTCAACAAGTTCCCATCTTGGATCAAGGCTATCCTCTATTATTTCTTCTTTGTCTCTATCTTTTTTTGGTAGTAGATAACGACTTTTTATATACATTAAAGTAGATGCCATAACGAAAAACTCACCGGCAACTTCCAAATTTAGATGTTCCATTTTTTTTATACTAATAATGTATTGATTCGTGACCGAGACAATTGGAATATCATATATGTCTAATTCATCTTTTTTAATAAGGTATAAAAGAAGGTCTAAAGGGCCCTCGAAACTGTTTAGCGTTATCAAGTGCTCTTGGTCTGGTATTAGTGCATCTTTCATTGTTTAACTAGAAAGTAAGAAGCTCTAATCCAATATCTAGGCTTAAGTTTTTATCTCTACGTTGGTCATCTCTGTAATTAATTGAATAAGAGGTTCGCCAATTACTTTTTGAAAGTAAATCAATGCCCATTTTAAAACGAGTTATTTGATTTTCTCTTAAATCTGCCCAGATGATGGATGAAAAAGTTATTTTTTCTGAAAGCTTAGCAAGATAATCTAAACTTACTTGGTTAGTGAATCCTCTTTTAAAGTACGAGCTAAGACCAATTTCCCAAAATTCTCCACTTTTTATTGCTATCCTAGAACTATATTCAAGGATGTTTAATGATTTAGTTTTTAAACGGGATGCTAAATCAAGTTTAAGCCATGGTGCCGGGTATAGTTTATATTCTAACCAAAGTGCACTTTTATCAGAAATAGTATCATTTTGATTTCTATTTTTGTAATCTCGGTAAAAATCAGCAGTTAAATGAAATTCCATTAAATTTCTTGATCCATAGGAATTACTTCTAGTTTGAAAAAAGTTTTGCAAACTTAATCTAGTGAGCGTTCTTTCATTGATTTGGTCGGAATTCCTATAGTCGGAAAGGGATTTTGCAGGTATTGATAGATCTAGTGCAGAAGGTAGCTGAGTTTGTGCTAAAAGGTTGAAGTTTTTGCTATCATAGGCTTTCAGCTTACTATAGGAAATGCTTGGTCTAAAGAGATGCCTTAATCCATTGACTTCCCATAATTTATTTTCTGTAGAATAAATGGCCTCATGCTCACTAGAAAAGTTAATTCCGTAGAGAATGAGGCTATGGGTTTGGTTAAATGGTGCAATAAGTGGATCGTTTGAATCATTATCTAGAGAAGGTTTGATGCTTCTTATCTCGACTTTTGGGTTAATTTTTAGCCAATTATTAAAATAATATCGGGTGCCCAATTGGTAATTAATGTCTAAAAGAGAATATTCTAATTTATTATAGTGGTTAAATAGTTGCGAGGTAGGGCTGATGCCACTTTCCTTAATTTCAGTATAGCGAATATTAGCGCCATGGTAAAATGGAGTTTTGTATATAAAATCCGGTTGAAGATTTAAATTTAATTCTGGAAGACGTTCCCTTGTTATAGAAAAATCATCACTATTAAAATGAGCAAATGAACTAATGGAGATTTTATCTAAAAAGTAGTTGGACTCAAAAAAATTAAGTGGAAACTGATTATTTGAATATAGGGATTCTTTGAAATCTCGAAGTATTTCTGAGTCAGATAGATTATGAGTTTGAGCCGTGATAAATAGTTTATCTTTAAAAACTTGCTTATGTTGGGCTAGGAAAAATTTTCGATTTTCACTTATATTTTGGTTTAATATGTCAGTTCCAATTGAACCTTGATCGCTTATAAATCCAGTACTTAAAGATCCTTTAAAATACCCTTTTTTGTCTTCCTTGAAATATTGTGCTATAGGGCCAATAAGGATTCCTCTGTCTGCGTAATAGTCAAAGTTTAAACCAAAACGGAACCAATTTGTGATGGGTATTAGAGAAATTGATTGGAAGTAAGCGCCATATTCACTGGCATAACCGATGTTAGATAAACCGAACAAAGGATTGCGATCTAAGTCATATTTTATTCTAGGTAGATAAAATATAGAAAAATTCCCTACCCTTATTTTAGTATTTTCGAAGATGATTTGTTTTCGATCTTTTTTATTAACCAATGTAATTGATTTTGCTTTTAAATTAGGGGTAAAAATACTTGGTTCTCCGTAGTAAAATATTCCTTGATTTAGCTTAATTTCTTCTAGTGATCCACCACCGCTTCTTGCATTTATAAAGTATGGCCAATAACCATATTTTATATTGTCTATAGTGAAGGCATTGGTATCGGTACTAAGTGCAAATGAATCAGCTAGAAGTCTGTGATTTTGTGTAGTAAAGTTTATGTTGCCGCGTGCGTTTAAGAGGTCATAATTTTCATAATAGACAATTTCGTCTGCACGGAGTTTAACTGGTCCATAGTTGAAAGTAGCGTCTCCGCTAGCGGTAATCTTTTGTTTTATTTCATCAAATTGTATTGGATTAATCGCTGTTAATTCAGGTAAATCTCCTATAAGATAAATTACTGAAAAGAAATTAATGCTAATAAATACCAATGATTTTAAACAAGTCACAAATTAATTTATGCCTTAGCAATTTATTACGACAAGAAATTTATTTAAAAGATGGATAGTTATTTAATTTATATGAGTGACTTCTGTATATTAAAATAGCATTAATTAGAGTTATGCTGATAAAGGATAGTGATTATAAAGCATTAATTGGGGGATATTGCTCAGATCCCCATTCTCTTCTTGGAATGCATAGATTGAATCCCTCTTGGAAGGGTGTAGCCTTAAATAATGAAGTAAAAGAATGGGTTATAGTACGCGCTTTTTTGCCAAATGCTATCTCTTGTACAGTTATTAAGGGAGGTAAGGGCAAACAAATGAAAGAGTTTCCTTTAGTGCCCTTGCATG
>MDSV01131318.1_pt1 | contig 11854 bp, 11 predicted proteins | sample 810851 | NCBI WGS metagenome assembly MDSV01 (sample SAMN05326640, study PRJNA326480) | marine metagenome | isolation source: seawater | place: Atlantic Ocean: North East | collected 2012 | reverse complement strand
CTTTAATTCAAATAATTGATAAACCTACCCTTCCATTAGAAAATTCTAGATTAAAGTTTATGGAATGTTTGATTTATGGATTTTTTGGAGGCTTACTGTTAGCCATAATATATTTTTCATTATTAAGATTCTATAATTCATTGATTAAATAGTTTATTTTTATGTAAACTATATTATGTCGTCCTGGACTAAATCTATTTTTTCTAAAAACTTTATAAATCTTTCACTTAATCAAGGTATAAATATTATTGCAACAGTAATTTATACACCTATACTATTTCAAAGATTAGGAGATGCCAATTTTGGGTTAATTAATTTAGCATTCTCTATAATAGTAATTTTATCTATTGTAGTTAGTTATGGTTATAATCTTAATGGTCCTATTCAAATAGCAGATTCAAGCAATTTAAAAGTTCAAAACCTTATAATTAGCGATATTTTAAATCTAAGAATTAATAATGCAGTAATAATTTTTATAATTAGTTTACCATTGATTATTTTTTTTGGAAGTACGGATTTTAATAAAATTTTAATTTTTTCATTTATTATTTTAATAAATGAAGCATTAAATCCATTATTCTACTTACAAGGAAAAAATAAAATATTTCCTCAGGCAATTATCAATTTATTCTCAAAGTCTTTCTACGTGCTTTTAGTTTATGTTTTTATTGTAGATACTAGCAATGCTTATTTAGCTAACTTTTTTTATGGTTTAAGTGCATCAGTATTTGTTTTGATTTTCTGGTTAAATTATTTTGTCCGAAATGGATTTTCAAATTTAGGATTTTCATTAAAAAATATACAGTATCGATTAAAAGAAAACTTTACGCTTTTTTTGTCATCTACATCTACGCACATAATCCTTAATAGCTCACTAATTATATTATCTTTTTTTTCCGACAACAAGGAATTAGGAAGATTTACTCTTGCTTATAAAATTGCTTTTATTATTAGAATGATTCCTGTATTTTTTATTCAATCTGTCCTCCAAAAAGCATCTAATCTTGCAAAAGAATCGAAAGTAGGTTTTGATAATTATGTTTCAAAATATTATTATAATGGGTTAATTATTACTTTTTTATTAGCTGCATTATTAATTATATTTTCAGATTCAATTATTGAGGTTTTTGCAGATGAAAAGATTAACTACAGCTCTAATATTCTATGTTTACTTTCATTCATCCCCTTTCTTGCTATGCTAAACTTTAAAAACATTATATACATCTTAGTTAATGATCATAAGATGTTATTAAATAAAGCTACGTTTATAACTTTAATTTTTATGTTATTATCATCAATATCTTTAACATATTATTATTTTGGTTATGGACTTGCAATTGCACTAATAATGACTGAAATTGTTTCCTTTATTATTCATTCAATTTTTTTAAAAAATGTTAAATAACCCAACTATAGCAATTATTATCATTAATTGGAAAAAATATAATTTAACTAGAAATTGTATTAATTCAGTTGAAAAAAGCTCCTTTAAAAATGTTAAAATTATTTTAGTAGATAATGAACATCAAGAGTTCAAAATTGATAAAATTAATAATAAATCAATAACACATATTATTAAGAACAAAAAGAATGAAGGTTTTGCAAAAGCAAGCAATCAGGGTATTAGGTATGCATTGAAAAAAAAATTCGATTATATTATGTTATTAAATAATGACACAATTATTAAAGAAGATCTAATAGAGTTATTAATTGATAAAGCAAATAAATTAAATCTCAAAATCATTCAACCTTTAATTTTGAATTATGACGGCACAAAGGTCTGGAGCAGGGGAGGTGCTGTAAATTATTTTTTTGGAAATTTTTATAACCTCAACAAACCTAAAACTTTTAAATATTTTAGTAATAAGAATGAATTTATTAATTGGTTTACAGGGTGTTGTATTATGTTTAAGTCAGAAGTTTTTAATAATGTAGGATTGCTAGATGAAAATTTTTTTGCCTATTATGAAGACGTTGATTTTTCATTAAGGCTAAAAAACCATGGATATAAAATATATTTAATGAATGATTCATATTTACTTCATCTTGGATCTGCATCATCAAAATCTAAAAATCAAAAAGATGGAAATTTATCTTCATATGTTCATTATTTAAATATTAGAAACCATATTTATCTTTTAAAAAAACATCTAAAGTCTTTTAATCTAATTGGTATTATTATTTTTCAATTCTTTAAGATTCAATCATATGTACTGTATTTTTTAATAAGACTAAGATTTAATAAGTTAAAAATGGTTGTTAAAGGCGTTATAGATGCTTTTAAAATTTAAAATATGACAATTATTGGTTTTTTATTTATTGTTTTTTATATAATAATTTTCTTATATGTAATTAATAAAATTTCTAAGGGAAAAATTGAATTTATAATCCTTTACATTTGCACATGTCTACCAATATATATTACTCTTCAAGCCCAGGTATTTAAAATATTTCAGGATGAGAATATAGTTAACGTAATAAAGCTTTCAAAAGACATTGTTTTTATTTATGCCTTTATAGTTTTTCTTTTTGGAAATAAAAAGCCATTATCTGTGAGAAGATTTAAATTTTCATTAATTGATAAATTAATTTTAGTATTTACAATTTTTGTAACAGTATATTTAATCATGCCTCTGGGCGAAGCCGATTTATTATCTAAATTAATCTATGCAAAAAACCTATATATTATTTCAATAACTTACTTAGTAGGAAGAAATATTAAAATTGATGAAGTGTTTTTTAATACAATTAAAAAAATACTTAAGTATTTAATTTTATCACTCACAATTTTTTTATGCTTTGAATTTATCTTCTCAACACACTTTCATTCTATCATTGATTTTTCAAATTATAATACTATTGTTAATGAAATTGATCCCCAAGGAAACTATGGTCTAAGTTGGTCTTTTGAATCACAGGGTTCATCACCTAGATATGCAGCTTTTTTTGCAGATCCATTGGAGTTATCAGCCTCATTATTATTATTGACTTCATTATTGATTTATAATTTTTGGAACAATAAAAGAAATATTAGTTATTTCTTAATTTTTATGGTTTTAGCTGCCTTCTTTTTTTCATTTTCAAGGGGAGCTATTGTTGCATGTCTTGGAATTATTTTGTTTGGATTACTATTAAATAAAAATTATAAAATTCTATTAATAATATTTACTTTTTTTATTTTATCAACAATAAGTTTAGTTTATTTTGGGCCTGAAGAAATTAGATATCTTGTAATAGATACTTTGAAATTTGAAAACACTTCTTCACTTGGTCATTTAGTTGAATGGATTGAAGGTATTCTGTCAATTTTTGAAAATCCTTTTGGTATTGGTTTAGCAATGAGTGGAAATGCAAGTGGTGTTGATCAAGCAATTAAGGTTGGGGGTGAAAATCAATTTTTGATATTTGGAGTTCAAATGGGAATTTTATCTGTTGTTGTTTATATGTTGATTTTATTTTATATAATTAAAAGAGGCTCATATGTTTATTTAAAGACTTCAAATTTTGACAAGCATATATCTTTCATTGTTGCTTGCACAAAGTTTGGTTTATTACTTCCTCTATTAACGGCTAATGCAGAACTATACCTTTTTGTATCTTTAAGCACTTGGTTTTTTGCAGGTTATGTTGAATCAAGATATATAAATTTAAAATTTGAAAAAAAGAAGAGTTTATATTGATGTTTTTTATTATGTAACTGCATTATCTGGAATTAAGACATACATCGAAGAACTGGTAAGTGGACTAAAAAAGTTTGGTAGTAAGGATGTCGATTATATCTTTTCGCACGATATAGGAAAACTAAAAAATAATCAGTTTTTTATTAACTCAAAATATAGGATTATAAGATGGATTTTTCAAATTAGATACTTGATTTGGAAACAATTTATTTTACCGATAAAATTAATTTTTAATAAAGCTGATTTAGTTATTTGTCCCGATTATGTTGGACCACTTTTTTCTCCATGTAAAAAAATTATTGTTATTCATGATAACCTTATTTGGAAATATCCCCATAATTACCCTAATTTTTGGAGAAAATACTACATCAAATTGATTGAATTAGGATTAAAATATAATTCAATGATAGTTACTACCAGTAAGTATTCGAAAAAAGGTTTAAAATCGATATTTCCAAATAATAAAATTTCACTCATTTATCAAAGTTCAGATAACCTATCAAAAAAACAAAGATCCAAAAATGGTAAAAAATATATATTACACATAGGAACATTTGAAAAAAGAAAAGATTTAATGACTCTTGTTAGGGGGTTTAAAAAATTAAAAGATAACTTAAATGTTGATTTTAAGTTAGTTCTTGCTGGTTCAACTTACATTAATGGTGATAACCAGGTTTTTTTAAAAATTAAAAAATATTTGACAAAACATAATTTATTCGATTCTGTTTTAATAACTGGTTATATTGATAAAAATAAAATATTATATTTTTTTTCTAATTCAGTGATGTATGTCTTTCCATCAGTTGATGAAGGCTTTGGTATTCCCTTAATTGAAGCTTTAAAACTAAAAGTCCCTGTAATATGTTCTAATATTCCAATATTTAAAGAAATTGGGGATGATTCTGTATTATACTTTGAAAAACAAAATGAAACTGATTTATATGACAAGATGAAAGAATTGATTCAAAGTAAAGATTTATCTAAAAAATTAGTTTTAAAGGGTTCAGAAAGAGTAAAAAATTTTAACAGAAATAATTTTATTAAAGACTTTGAAAAAATTTACTAAAAAAATTTTAATAGCTCACAGTTCAAATGATCTTTATGGTGCTAGTAAGGTTTTAATTTCAACAATTGACATATTAATTTCTAATGGTTATGAAGTTCATCTTATTTTACCTTTCAATGGTCCATTAAATGACAATACGACAATAAAAAAAGTAAATCTTTCAATAATTAATTTAGGTGTATTTCGTAAAAAATATTTTAATCTTACAGGTTTATTTAATAGGCTTTATTTTATTTTAAGTTCTATTTTTTATATAAAAAATTACATAAAGAAAAATAGAATAGAATTGGTTTACATCAATACTACAACAATTATAAGCGCTTGTATTTCCTCTTATATTTCAAAAATACCTTCAATCTATCATATTCACGAAATTCCAACAGGATCAAGGTTATACCTAAAATTTTTAATTAAAATTTTAAATAAATATTCTAATAAAGCCATAGCAGTTTCATACGCAGTAAAAGAATTTTGGACAAGAAATGGAGTGAGTAAGGATAAGATAATAGTAATATATAATGGATATGATTTTGATTTTGGCTCAAAAAAAATAAAAAATAATAATCAGATAGTTTTTACAGCTATTTCAAGGATAATACCATATAAAGGACATCTATTCCTTATCGATCTTTTTAAAGATATTTTAAAATATAGGAATGATGTAATTCTCCAAATTGTTGGTGACACTTTACCAGCATATCAATTATACTTAAATGAATTAAAATCAAAGGTAAAGGAATATAAAATTGATAATAATATTTTATTTCTAGGTTTTATTCCAAGCATAAAATTAGCTCTAAAAAATACAAATTTTTTTATTCATGCACCTATAGAACCTGATCCTGCGCCTGCAGTTATTTTGGAAGCAATTGAGTCGAAAACACCAGTAATATACACTGACAAAGGAGGTGCAAAAGAAATATTAGATAATGGTAAAAATGGTCTTAAGATATATTCCAGTTCAGTTCAAAAATCAAGTAAACTTATTTTAGAATATATATCCAAAGAGGATATTCAAAACAATAGAGTTGAAAATTCAATAAATTTTGTTGTTAAAAATTTTAACAAAAAAGTTTATAGAATTAAACTTCTTAAATTACTATCTAAATTTTGAAACAAAAATTAAAAATAGCTATAATTGGATCAAGGGGTTACCCTCATGTTTATTCTGGATATGAAACTTTAGTTAAAGAATTATCTGAACGGATGGTAAAAAAAGGTCATCATGTTAGAATATATTGTCATCGAACTTTATTTAAAAACAGACCAAAAAATATTGGAGGTATTGAATTAGTTTATACACCCTCATTTGAGACAAAGTTTTTATCACAACTTACAAACTCCTTTTTTTCATTTATTCATGCTTGCTTTTCAAACTTAGACTTGGTTCTTGTAGTTAATTCAGCAAATGGTCCTTTTGGTTTACTAACAAAATTATTTGGAAAAAGAACATATGTAAATGTTGATGGTTTAGAATGGAAAAGGCCTAAATGGAAAGGAATTGGTTCAATATATTTTAAAGTTGCATCAAAATTAGCAACTATTTTATTTGATGAAATTATTACAGATTCTTATGAAATGAAAAGAATTTATAAAGATAAATTTGGAGTTGAATCTACAACTATTGCCTATGGATCAACTATGGTTCAGAAAAATAAGTCCGAATTTTTAACAAAATTAAAATTAAAAAAGAATGAATATTATCTGATAGTTGGAAGATTAATACCTGACAATAATTCTAAAATATTAATTGAAGGATTTCTAAAATCGAAATCTAATAAAAAACTTTTAATCGTGGGTGATGTTCCGTATAAAGACAAATACGCTTCAGAAATTAAATCTAATGTCTCTAATAATATTATTTTTTCTGGATATGTTAACTCACAAAAGATATTAACTCAATTATATAATAATTGTTATTGTTATTTGCATGGGCATGAATTTGGGGGTGTAAACCCAACAATGATTAACGCCTTAGATTTAAATTGTCAAATTATTGCCATTGATACTATTTTTAGCCGCGAAATGCTAATTGGAAAAAAGGCGATATACTTTAATAAAAATATAGATTCTATTGTTAGCTGCATAAAAAAAATTGAATCTAATTACAATAATTATATTGTATTAAATGAATCGTATAAATTACCTCAAAAATATCATTGGGATTTTATTACTAATCAATATTGTGACTTATTTGAAAAAAAATAAGTTATTTTTTAATTGGAATTAGATATGTAATATTAAGAGTGGTATGAAAATTATTTACATCATTTCCTGCGTGATAATATGGATCCACATAATCTTCCAATTCCCATTGATAATTTAAAGACCTAGAATAAATCATATTCAATGATGTATATAAATTTCTGAATTTTTTTGATAAATTAAAATGCAGATTTATATCTTTCCAATATCTCCTAAAATCTCTAGCAGATTCAAAAGCATAATAATTAAAGTCATTATCTTGTTCAACAATCTCTAAAGCAAGTCCAATTTTTTTATTTAAATCTATTTGTGATATTGATATGTATTGGGAATTAGATCCAGGTCCAATGCCAGCCCCCAATACTTCGCCAAAATTTGTATACCCATGCATTACATATCGGTGCCTATACCAAGATCCATTATTTCTTAATAATCTTCCAGCAGATGATTCTAGTTTTGTCCATTCCCAAGAAAATAAATAGTTTTTATTTTTTTTTGAGTTAAAAACTTTTCTTAATCCCAATGTTTTTCCACTTGCATGATCTGTATCCAAAATTAAATCTCTTAAATTCCATTTTGAATCGTTATAATGAAATTCACCATAAAATTCAGCTTTAGCATCAGGCCATTTCCATTTAAAATATATTCCTCCAGCTTGATCAACTTGTTCTTCGGTATCCACATTCTTATCATTAGATCTAAATAGGTTAGAAAATAAAGGAAAATAACTTGTTGATCCTTCCATCCAATAATATTTACCTTCAACCAAAGCACTATACATTGTTGCCCATCTTATCAAACCAATGCTAAGATTTTTAATCCATTTTGGGTTATAATTTATAATTAAAGCTTGCAGATAACGCCAATCATCATAAACTCCATTTTGGTTCCACTTTCTAAAATAAAGTTTTCTTCCAGCATATGAAGCATCAGTGTTTGGCGGTGTGTATCCAGATCTCTCTAATCTACCAGATAAAATTTGCCATTCAAAATTGCCTATTGGAGTAGTTACAGGACTTGTAGTGTTGAAAGAGATGTGTTTAAATCCTCGGGCATGATTACTCATCATAATACTATTTCTAATTGAAGGACCCCACCAAATATTTTCATTCGAAACTCCAAAACTTAATTTTTTATAATTAAATTTTATGTACGATTGACCCAACAATTTCATGTTATGTCTGATATCCCCAAAACGTTCCGGTGTATCAATCGCATTCCATCCATCATATCTCTTAGCCCATATTATTGGATAATGACTCTCCGGAAAACCAGGAAAATTTAAATTTTCAGAGTATATGAATTCAGGTTTTAACTGAATTGATAGAGGACCAATTTCCATAAAAAATCCAGCACTTATTAAATTTTGAAAACCTTTATTGGGTATTAAACTTCCATTATTTCTGTTATATGGATGATGACTATTATATTCTAATTTATAATCTATTGGTAGTATTTTGAATTTAAATTTATTGTCAAATAAATTTAAAAGTGTAGGTGCATATTTTTTTTTATTAAAAATAATTGAATCAACAGTAAAAGAAGAGGAATTTATTTCTATTGGTAAAATATTAAGAGACAAATTAGAATCGAATTCTCCAGATATTTCTTTTGATCGAATTAAGTCTATTATATGAGATTCATTCAAATTTAATGATTGAGAATTTAAGTTTAGATTTGCTAAAAATAAAATTAAGATGAAAATTTTTTTAATCATTAATTGTATTTTAAAACTCTGACCCTTAAATTATCAATTGACCAGCTTTCATCACATTTCATTTGAGGAATTCCATCTTTATCAATTGCATTTGGTTGAAATAATTTATCATGAATCGAAAATACAACAGCATTTCCAGAGCTTTTAAATGTTTTTTCAATTTTGTAGAGAGTAGTTTTGTCTCCAAAAAAACTATTTGGACAAATATCTTCTAAATTAGTAGAGAAGCTACCAAGTTTAGGTGTATTATCTGTGGGGTAGTTATCGGGATATGATTGTCTTAAACAATAATTGGAGAAACAAGGACTATTAGAGAAAGTTGTAATAAATTTATTGTTATACGGATCATTATGAAGGTTCATGTCAGGTTTAAATTCAATAGTCCATAAATCAGGTTTATCATCTTTATCAAATCCATTTAAGTTTCCATCCCAACTACCATGTATATATAGATCAAATGATATGAATACATAATCATGATTTTCTATGTTATCAATGTGAAATGTGAATCCATCATTATTATAATTTCCTAAAACATTTGAATTATTAAAAAATGAAATTCCAGCACCATCAATGTTTTCAGTGTTTAATCCCTCAAAGTCATTTTCATAAATTAATTTATCAATAGTGAGTTCAGGATACGAACAAGAATTTATAAAAAATAATAGTATTAAAATTTTTTTCACACTCTAAAATTAGGAATTATTATAGTAATCAACAGTTTTTATTAATCCATCTATTAGATTTATTTTAGGTTGCCAATTTAATTTAATTTTTGCTAAGTTAATGTCGGGTTGTCTGACTTTTGGGTCATTTTCTGGGAATTTTTTATACACGATTTTACTTGAACAAGGTATTATTGATTTTATTTTTTTCACCAATTCTTGAATACTATATTCAACAGGATTTCCAATATTAACAGGTAGCTGATAATTTGAATTTAAAAGCTTATAAATTCCCTCAATAGTATCATCAATGTAACAAAAGGATCTAGTTTGTAATCCATCTCCAAACACCGTTATATCTTTGTTTGTTAAACATTGATTTATGAAGTTTGGTATCGCTCTTCCGTCTTTTTTTCTCATTCTAGGTCCGTAAGTGTTGAATATTCTAACAATTCTTACATCTAAGTTTTTTTTTATTTTATATGCCGTGGTTATTGCCTCAAGAAATCTTTTAGCCTCATCATAGACACCTCTAGGTCCAATAGGGTTGACATTTCCAAAGTAAGATTCTTTTTGAGGATGTTCTAAAGGATCACCATAAACTTCAGATGTTGAAGCAACAAGAACAGTTGCTTTTGTTTTATATGCAAGATCTAAAATATTTTGGGTACCATGAGAACCGATTTTTAATGTTTTTATTGGATACTTGAGATAATCAATTGGACTTGCTGGTGAAGCAAAATGTAAAATATAATCTAAACTATGATTAATTTTAATTTCTTTACAAACATCTGTCTCATAAAAAATAAAATTTTTATTACTAGATATATGTCTTATATTTTCAAAGCTTCCCGTCATAAAATTATCTATGCCGTAAACTTTAAATTTTCTGTTTAAAAAGTAATCACAAAGATGAGAACCAATAAATCCGGCTGCGCCAGTAATAAGGACTTTTTTCATAAAGGCATAAAATTAATTTTTATTTTAATATAAATTAAGTACTTTTGTTACTTGATTTATGTTAGAAACTATAATTACATCTAAAACAAGACTAAATTTATTAATTAAATTTTTTGTAAATATTACAAATAAAGGATATTTGAATTCACTTGCCCATGAATTTGGGGAATCAACAAATTCTGTTCGAAAAGAGTTAAATAATTTAACATCTGCTGGCTATTTGGTTAAAAAAGATTTAAATAACAAGGTAATTTATTCTGCAAATGTTAATCATCCCATGTTTGATATTCTTCAAACTATTGTTAGGAAACACTTGGGCATAGAGGATATAGTTAATAAAATATTAAGTAACATTGGTAATATTCACAAGATTATATTATTAGGTGATTATGCAAAAGGAATAGATTCTGGGGTAATAGAAGTTTTAATTATTGGTAACGACATAAATAAAAATTATTTGGATAAAATTCATCCAAAGATTGAAAATGAAATAAATAGAAAAATTAATTTTTTGATTTCATCAACAGGGACATCTCAAAATGGTCTTGTTGTTTTTGAAGCTTAAACTAAAATTTCTAATATTTTTTGCATACTATTAATGTTAGTCTGTTAGCGAAGCTATGAATATAGGTATTATAGGACAAGGTTTTGTTGGAAATGCTGTTTTTCAAAAATTCAAGAATTATTACAACGTATTAACTTTTGACATTGAAAAAGACAGGTGTAATTCATCTTTAATTGAAATAAAGAAAAAGTGTAAAATAGTCTTTGTTTGCGTTCCAACTCCCATGAATAATGATGGTTCGTGCGACATATCTATTGTTGAATCTATTATGAAGGATCTATCATCAGTTAAAGAATTAATTGTTGTAAATAAATCAACTGTAACACCCGGTACAACGGAAAAGTTGAATGAAATTTATAAAAATTTGAATATAGTTTTTAATCCAGAATTTTTGACAGAAAGAAATGCTGTAAGTGATTATGATATTCAAGAAAGAATCATAGTAGGCGGGCCACGCCCAGCCACTACCACATTGAAAAATATTTTTTCAAAAGTATTCCCTAATGCCAAAGTTATTAAGACAGGGTCAAAACACGCTGAGATGATTAAATATTTTACTAATTGTTTTTTGGCAACTAAGGTTGCTTTTGCTAATGAAATGTATCAAATTTGTGACAAACTCAATTTGGATTATGATAAGGTGATCGAATATGTATTGTATGATAAGAGAATTGGTAAATCACATTTTAATGTGCCAGGACCTGATGGTGATTATGGCTTTGGTGGTCATTGTTTTCCAAAAGACTTATCAGCTATAATAAAACTGTCAAATGATTTAAAATCAACTAATAATGTTATTAATTCTGTCAAAATAACAAATGATAAAGTTAGAATCAATAGAGATTGGGAAGAAATGAAAGGAAGAGCAGTTAATTAAAATAAAATATTATGAGCTATTTATTTACATCGGAGTCAGTTAGCGAGGGTCATCCTGATAAAGTTGCTGACCAAATTAGTGATGCTTTAATTGATAATTTTTTAGCATTTGATCCGCAT
>MDSV01205948.1_pt1 | contig 11855 bp, 12 predicted proteins | sample 810851 | NCBI WGS metagenome assembly MDSV01 (sample SAMN05326640, study PRJNA326480) | marine metagenome | isolation source: seawater | place: Atlantic Ocean: North East | collected 2012 | reverse complement strand
CCGAATCCACTCCATCAACCTGAAATGTCGTTAAAGCTGAGCATTCAGCGCCTTCTAAAGGGCTTAATATCTTAACTCCATCCACAGAACTCAAACTATTTTTTAGAATTTTAGTAAGTTCTAAATTACGCTTCTCAATTTCAGGCATCTTATGAGATAAGATCTTTGTAACCGCTGCATTATAACCTGCTCTCAAGGGTGCGCTAGTTGTTGACATAGAGAACTTATCTATTGAATTAGTTACAGCCTCAAATCTTCCTTCCAGATTAAAGTTGGAAGAGAACCCAAAACCTATACGACTAGGCTGGAGCTCAGGAATCAGATTATGCCTAATAAATAATGCTCCTGTCTGATCCGGTCCTAAAAGCCATTTTTGACCTGGGGAAGAATAAAAATCTACCCCCAACGCGTTCATATCAAGCTCAATATGTCCTGGACCTTGAGCTCCATCTACTAAAACCCGGGCACCAACCTTGTGAGCAACTGAAGCTATTGCAGATACGGGCATTCTAAGTCCCGTTGAATATTGTATGTGGCTAAACATAACAAGTCTTGTTCTTCCAGTTATAACAGACGCAAAGGACTGCCTAATATCGTTATGATTAGAATCTAAATCGATCGACACCATTCTTAAACGCACACCTTTAGAACTTTGTAAATTGTACGCAGGAAGAAGCACAGATGGATGCTCTAAATCGCATAACACAACTTCATCACCTGGTTTCCATGGGAGGCCATTGAGGATTATATTAATGCCGTCAGTAGTGTTATCAGTCAACATAACTTCTTCAGGCTGGCAGTTGAATAACCGTGATACAAGAACTTTTGACTCTGACATGATTTTTTGGGCGCTCTCAAGAATTTCAGGGCTAGTAGGGCCGTTGAAACTTTCTAACTCTAATCTTGATTTAATAGCGTCTACAACATAAACAGGTGAAGGCCCAGACCAACCTGTATTCAAATAGGTCATATCATTTATATTGGGCATTAATGACCTTATTTTTATAATGTCCATAGCTATATTAGTCCTGTATGTTAATCGTAATTTTGTTACGCCTGCATTGTATATTCATAAAGGCAGATGTATTGTCTTTTGCTCTTGAATTGATCTAGATACTGCTTCAGTGTACTCCATATATTTGACTCCATCAGAAAATGTCGTGTGAACTACGTGTTCCTGTCCACGAATTGCTCCTATAAACTCTTCCTCTACTCTCCAATAACCCTTCTCTTCCTTAGTAACTTCTATAGGATACATCTCATCGTCATCTTTAGTACCGCCATATATTTTCACTGCATCGAGATTTAACTCATCTGGACTTAAAACGCCTTGAGTATCAATACGAATCGTGCCATCAGACCCATAAATCCAAATTTGATCTCCTGGAGCATGTCCAGTAACTGTAGTAAATCTCAAATGGCCAATTGCTCCTGGTGGAAATTGACAGACCACCTCAAGATGATCTGGGATGTCAATAAAATTGATGTTGCCATTAGCGTCTTTTCGTCTCTTTACATTAACTTGGCCTACTGCTGTAACAGATGAAGCAGGTCCGATCCATCTAAGTAATGCCTCATACCATATTCCCATTAACATCACATTGTAGCCTGAAAAATCACGATCAAACCGCCAATGCATCGGAGTTTCGGTATCAATGAAACCTCCCGTATGGCTAGTTAACTGAACAGACAGTATATCTCCAACATATCCTTCTGAGATCAATCTTTTGATTGTTTTATCAATTCCAAACGTGAACGGTGATGGAACAATCTGAGCCACTAGCTCGGGATATGCCCTCGATACTTCCAGCATCGCATTAGCTTCAGCTGCATTCATAGCCATTCTTGCTTCTGTTAACACATGTTTACCAGCATTAAATGCTGCCATAGTCATTGGGTAATGCATATATGGCCACGTTCCAATACATACTGCGTCAATATCTCCATCATCTATCAAATCGGGCCAGGATTCATAAACCTTTGGGATTTTAAATTCAGTAGCCACTTTTTCTCCAGACTCTTTCGAACGATTGGATACTGCAACAACTTGAACTCCATCAATAGCCTGGAATCCGGGAATGTGTTTAACTCTAGTGTTCAAACCAGCGCCTATAATGCCTATTTTCAACTTTTTTTTCAATTGGACAATTCTCCTGCTTTCCGGATTAAGGATACCAAATCCTACCTTTTGTGGATGTTTGGGCCATTAATAAGTGACCTCCTATAGAAGTCACGTATAAAGTATCTAAATTGGGCCCCGCAAACGTGCAGTTTGTAGGACGATCGATACTTAAATGATACCTATGCCGTATTTCACCATCAGGAGAGAATACGTAAATACTAGGTCCGGGACCTCCCTCAGCTGTACCAGCAGTTGCCCAAATATTGCCGTCAACATCAAGAACCATACCGTCTATACCTCTCCATTTTCCAAAATCATGTAAAACTTCAGGTTCGCCCAAAAGCCCGTCTTTGAGAACTGGATAGGCTCTCAGTTGTCTTTTCTCTTCAGGATTCCTGCCACTTTGCGCTACATATAATACAGAGTGATCAAGATTAAATAACAATCCATTCGGTCTTGTGGTATCAAAAGTAACTCTTATTGAATCACTAAAAGAATCCTTATTGTTCGGTATTTTATACACGGATTCGTGATCTAACTCCATTTGAGTCCTATCTTTAGACCAGTCACCTCCCGATCCTTCATAAAACGGATCAGTAAACCAGATAGATCCTTGTGTATCTACAGCAAGGTCATTTGGTATGTTGTAAGCCAGACCATTGAAATTATCAGAAATCACTCGGATGCTTTTACCAGTATATTCAACTACCCTTCTTGCTCCGCCTTCGCAGCCAAAATATCTTCCCTCATTATTAAACATTGTCCCATTACAAAAATTCGTGTTCTCTCGGTGCACACTGGTGACTCTGCTAATTGGGTCGTACGCAAAAATCCTGCTGCTATCTATATGAGTAAAAAGTAGTAACTCTCCATCCCAAGCAGGCCCCTCAGTAACTCCTCCGAACGGACCAGAAACGATCGAAAAATCCATCGCTTTTAAATGACCTCCGTTGATTCACCAATCGTTTTCGATTCTTCACCCATGATCTCTGAACCGAACTCTTGTATGGTCGTAAAGTCATTACGGTATCCTTGATGAATTTGTCTGCGATCACTTGAATGCAATACAAATCTAGCTCCTTCCTTGAGCCACTTTTTGGTTAGATCAACCGATTGATGATGAATAAGTACCGGAATATTTTTGCCTTGACAAGATTTTATAATCTGACGCAAGGTTGATTCATAATCAGGATGATCATATTGATTCGGAATACCTAAAGATATAGTTAAGTCATTAGGACCAACAAAAATCGCATCTATACCATTTACGTCCAAGATTTTATCTAGGTTTTCGATCGCCGGCACGCTTTCAATCCCGATTATACAGACTGAGTTTCTATTTAAATCCTCAAGGTACTTGCGGGACTGTTCACTCGGGAAAACACCTTCTTCTACTACTCGTCTTACCCCAGCGCCTTTTAATGGCCTGTACTTGCAAGCTCCGATAACTTCTCTTACTTCTTCAACAGTTTCGCAGTATGGAGCTAAAACACCATGTGCTCCAGCATCTAGTGCCATCGTAACGTAATGTGAGTCTGGTATCGGTATGCGAACGATTGGAACGACGTCTGTTGATTGAATCGCAACGAGGTAATCAGCCACTTCTGCCCTACCTCTTGGGGCATGTTCCATATCGATAACTACATAGTCCAAACCGAGGTCGGATATTGCACTCGTCCACCTTGGATTCCGGCCCATGCTTATCATGGAACCATACACCACACCACCCTGTTTGGTTTTAACTTTCAGTTGCTCTCCATTCATGTTTTTATCCTTTGTAATATTAGACTGGTGCTAATAAACTGCATCTGTGATTGTACATGTAGATTAGATCAAATCAAGATTGTTTGCCTTAATGTCTCACTAAGAATAGTATGTTTTATTCTTAGAAAGAAAATTTTTATGAAAATAGAATATGAATAAAAGCTGGGCGGTTCTAGGAACAGGATTTATTGTTCTCTTTTTCAACGCCGGTATATTATCCGCCTTCGGTTTAATACTACCTGATATGAGTGAGGATACCGGCTGGAGTCGATCATCTCTATCTTTAGCCGTTACGATCTTTATGATTGTTTCTGCGGTAGCTATGCCATTTGTAGGTAGGATCGCAGATCGGTTTGATATCCGATCAATACTAATAATAGGTACAGTTATAGTTGCATTTGGAACTGGATTGATCTGGTTCATTCAAGATTTTTGGCAATTAGTCATTTTATATGGCGTAGTCTTTGCCATAGGGCATGCAGCATCATCTATACCAACTATTAGCGTGATGGTAAGTAGATGGTGGCCTAAATCGCCAGGATTAGCTAATAGTGCCGCTATTGCCGGTATGGGTTTAGGTCCTTTCTTAATTGTAGTAATACTTACTTTGCTACTGTTTATTGGATGGAGAAACATTTACGCAATTATAGGAATAGTTAACATATTGGTTGTGCTGCCAGTTGTAATGTTATTTGCCAAATCCCACCCTAATGGAATTACCGATCAGGCAAGTGATGATATAGAACGCCCAAAAAGTCGCGACAATATCAGAGACATGATTCCAATAGTTGAGACTGGTGATGTTAAAGGATTTAAACTTGCCACTGTTTTAGGCACATCCAAACACATGTGGTTACTACTATTAGTTTTCGGGATATGCGGGTTTCAGGACTTTTTTGTTAACACCCATTTAGTCGCATTTGCAAACGATAACGAAATTGGCAAAGCCTTGTCAGGATTCATCCTCGCTTTGATGGGCTTAATGGGTCTTCCTGGAGTGATCATATGTGGCTATATAACTGATCGATTTGGACCAGCAATTCCAACATTAATCTGCTTCCTGATAAGAACGGTTATATTCGCAATAATCATTTATTACCAAAATACCAGTACTATAGTGGTTTTCAGTCTATTCTATGGCAGCACATTCCTGATAACTGCCCCACTAGTAGCTATATATGCCAAACAGGTTTTTGGGTCAAAACTTATGGGACTGACCGGAGGAATAATAATAATGATTCACCAACTTCTGGGAGGATTGGGAGCAGTATTCGGAGCGGTAATATTTGACAACCTTGGAAGCTATGATCTGGCTTTTATTGTGTCACTTGTGACTTCAATATTAGCAGTCCTTATCTCATTGAAATTACATCAGGTTTATTTATTATCACGTTCAATGAATAATTAAATACCCAACAATTCCATTAATTTATCAAGTTCCCTAAAAGCAATTCGATCTGGTTTTTGTGTCGGCATCCTAACATTAACAGACTTAATGACTCCTCTCCTTTTTAGAATTTCTTTATCTAGATGATAAGAAACATCTAAAGACCTCGTAAGGAGAGATAGTAATGGACCTATTTTTTCCATATGTGCATATGCCTCATCTTTTCTGCCTCTTTTCCAGTACTCCCAAGCTTTGGAATAAAATTCTGGCACTGCACATCCAGGCATGGTGCCTACTGAACCACGATTTAACTCAGCTATAAAATTGGTGCCCCAAGCGCCGCCGAAAACTATAACTTCATCTCCTCCAAGTTTTTTAAGTTCAGTGGTTCTCATGGTTGTTGGGGGTGTTTCAGCTTTAGCATATTTTGCATATTCGGTAGCTTTCACTATCTCAATCATAACTGCAGGAGGAATAGGAGAAGTCCATATATCCTGAATAAAAATAGGCATTTTTACTTTTTCTGAAATCGTCACATAATGTTGCACGATAATGTCATTAGGTACCGGAAGAACTGTGGGTGGTGTTACCATCAACGCATTTGCGCCCAGCTCCTTAGCCCTTAGACTATAATTTAGAGCTAAATCAGTACCCTGGGCTCCAGTATGCATTACTACCTGTACCCTTCCATTAACTTGTCCGACAACAGTTTTTAATACCATATCTCTCTCTGATTCGGACATCTTGAAAATTTCTGAACCCATTGCGATGCCAAGTCCATCAGCGCCACTATCAATAACAAACTCAGTCAGTTTTCTTAAATCTTCATAGTCGATATCGTATTTTTCATTGAATGGCATATACAAGATTGGATATACACCAGCAAATTTGGGTAGTGATTTTGTTTTATTAACCATACAATTCTCACCTGTAAATCAAGAGAGCCCGGCAAATTATGTACGCCGAGCTCTCTTGAAAAAAAACTTAAGTTCTTTATACTATCCCGTCAGTTCTCAAGTCTTTGAGAGCCTGATCAAAACCTTCTAGTGTCCGGTCCACCACATCATCTGTATGAGCTGAAGACACTACAAAACACATTCCATTCCAGTCCATACCGTCAGCTCCATTTACTAAGACAGCTCTCTTCAATGCACCGGTCTTTTCATTAGGCATACTACGATAAATTTCATCAAATGGCATGGTGCAAATGTTACGATCACAATCACAGTCGTATCCCATATTCACCTGTACTAATGAAGATATCCCATGCGCATGACCTGTTATCTCATTCTTTGCGAACGCGTCATTAATGCCCTCTTTCAGCCGTAGTGCAGCTGAGTCGGCAAGTTCAATAACGTCAGTGTTCCAGATATCATCCAAATGAGCTATACCAGCTACTGCAGCTGTTGGTTGAGCATTGTATGTGCCAGCCTGAGCGACTCGCTTCGACGAATCATGAATTGGATCTCCTGTTTTCGCCATAACATCCATCACATGTTTTTTACCGCCCACTGCAGCTCCTGGCTGCCCACCAGCCATTATCTTTGCCATTGTCGTTATATCAGGGTCAAGACCCCACCTCTCCTGAGCACCACCTTTAGACAACCTGAAACCTGTAATAACCTCGTCCATGATAAACATTACATTGTGTTTACGGCAGGTTTCTTGTAAATCATGAAGGAAAGTTGGGTTTTGTAAAGGGAATGTTCCAAAATGAGCTCCATTGCATTCTACAATTACCCCGGCAACGTCATCCCTTTGAGAAAGAACATTGTCGACTGCTTTTATATCGGCTTGGAGAACAATTATTTGATCTAAAGTGGCTTTTGGTATACCACCAGTAGATTGACCAGAATCAATAGTTGCATAGTCCTGCCACCCATGAAAATGTTCATAGAACTTAATTATCTTGTCTTTGCCTGTATATCCACGGGCGATTCTCATTGCTAATAAAGTTGATTCCGTACCTGATGATGTAAATCTCACTGAATCTAACTTAGGCATATTTCTCTTTACTGCCTCAGCATATCGTGTTTCGTGTGTAGTGGCACCTCCCAAATGTGTACCTTTACCCATCTGGGAATTTATAGCATCCATCACACTCTTAGGATTGTGTCCTAGTAACAGACTCCCATTGCCCATTACATAATCAACTATTTCATTTCCATCAACGTCATATTTAAACGGACCATCTGCCCATTCATAATATGTTGGAAATGGAGCTACGAAGCGCGACTGATGAGTGACTCCACCAGCAAAAGCATTTTTTCCTCTCTCGTACCAAGCAGCTGAATTTGCGAACATATCGGCATATTTTTTATCTATAACGCTCATCTGATTATCCTCCCAGAATTACATTAGGCTTATTAACTTAAACTAAATACTAAGCCTAAAACACGTACTATAGTCATGACTAATTTATGCGTCAAGCGAATAGTTAAAGTTAATAAGTAGCGCGCCCACCAGATATATCAAAAACCCCAGCGGTAGTGAAAGAACATTCTTCCGAAGCAACCCAAGTAACAAGCGAAGCTATTTCTGATAATTCAACCGGACGCCCTAATGGTATTTTTGAAAGCATGTAATCGACTACCTCTGGTGAGGTTTGGTCAAGCATTGCAGTGTGAGCAACAGCTGGAGTAACACAATTCACCCTGATTCCAGTATCAGATAATTCTTTTCCAACAGACTTAGTTAACCCAATAACGGCAGCCTTAGTAGATGAATAAGGTACCATTTTAGGGTTTCCTTCTTTTCCAGAAATAGAGGCAATATTGACTATTCGCCCATAATCATTCTTCAACATTAACGGTATTGCTTTTTGGCAAAATAAATATGTAGCCCTGAGGTTGGTACGATAAACTCTATCCATCTCAGAAACTGGCAATTCCCATATTGAGCCCGGATCTCCTGTGATCCCTGCATTATTAATTAAAACATCAAGGCGATCCCAATTTTCTTTAGCTTGAGCAACAGCGTTTTCGGCAACTTTTTCATCCGATACATCACCAATCACTAAAACAGCATTCATGTCCGATGCATTAAACTCTGCTACCGTCTGTTTACCTAAGTCGGCATCCTGGTCAACAATAACCAATTTAGATCCTTCTTCACCCAAACGTTTAGCAACAGAATACCCAATTCCTGTTGCTCCCCCAGTAATAATAGACACTTGATTACTAAATCTTTTATTCATCTTTTTCAAACCTACTTAAACCTTTGGTCCAAACTTTTAATGTAATGGACAAATAAATATAGCCGTTTCTTCATACCATGAAAACATAGATCCTCGATTGTCATCGACTAATATCTCTGAATTTAACTCAGCATCAATGGTATCTACAGTTGCAGACTCAGCTATAGAGTATGCAGAAACAAAAATTAAAAAAATTACTAACAAAATCAAAATAAATGGATAAATGCTGGGTATCGCTTTCACGTATTCTCCGACCAACCGCTAGCAGGGGGGTAAATTGGATAACCCATAACATCCGCGTTCGGAATGAACTCTTCTATCATGCGATTGAAATGTGGGTGCCATTCTTTGAAATGTAATGTTTGCTGATGGTCTTCAAAGTCTTTTTCCTGCTCATATGCTTCTATAAACCAGAGTACATCCGGGTTTGAATTATCCTGAATAACATTAAAACTAATGCATCCTGGTTCATTCGAAGCCCCGCGGGCGTTTGCTTCTAACAACCTGACAAATTCCTCACGTACGCCGGGTTTTAATTTAATCCCATTTATAGCATAAAACATCTATATAGACCTATCGTGTATTAAGAATACTCATATTCGTTTTAACTACGTAAATTTTAATTCTGTTCCGGATTATCATTAACTTCATATATTAGTTCAAATAACGTATTTTCAGTAAGAGTCCCAACCCACCTGTTAACTATGACACCGTTGTTATCAATAAAAAATGTAACTGGCAAGCCGATAACTCCATAATCAATTGTTATTGAGCCCGTTTTATCTGGACCATTTATATAATTAAGCCCAAACTCGTTAATGAACTCTGCAGCATCACTTGCAGTATCTTGAATATTCACACCAATAAATACAACTGATGGATTTAATTTAACAAAAGATTCTTCGAGTATCTCAGCCTCTTCTCTGCATGGAGAACACCAAGAGGCCCAAAAATTTACTACCATCGGTTTCCCAATGTAGTCTCGCAATTTAAAGTCGTTACCGTCGAAGGTTATGAATTCAAAATCGGGGGCAGGTTTGCCTACTAAATTAATTCCACTTTGCCCTGTCACTGAAGATCTTGTAGCTAAACCGTACGCTAATAACGAGATCAAAAGCACAAATAAAATAGATACTATGCCGAAACCGATAATTTTATTTCTGGTTAATGTCATTTGTTCTTTTAAATAAAAATGATATCTAAATTGTAAGTAAGAATCCGTTTACATGTCTAATTAGATGCTAGAAAAGATTAAAATAGTATAAGAGAACTAAATGTTCATGAGGTTGCTGGAAAATGTCATTCAGAAAGTTGGTTGAGTACATGAATTTATCAATTGTCATTTTAATGTTATTTGTATTAGGCCTATTCGGTTGCACTTCAGAAAATCCATCACCAGAGTTATTACCTTCAAACGAAATTATTGTTGATGAAGAAATCACTGATGATACAGTGGTGGATGACGTAGAAACAGCCGATTATGCTTCTGAATCACCAGCTTCAGACTTGGAAAGCGATCAGGTTACAGAGTTGATTGATTCAATCGTCGTAGGCACTCAAATTGGAAACAGAATACCGGAATTTAAAATTATCTACGAAGATGGTACTGAAGTCACATCTGCATCTTTAATAGAAAATGGAAAGCCAGTATTTATGTTTTTTGCTGCCACCTATTGTCCAAGTTGCACTAGAGAATTAGCTGAGTTGAAGGAAGTATATCCAAAATTTACTGACGATATCGTATTTATTTCTATTGGTGTCGACCCGACTGAGTCTATGTCTGAGTTAGTTAAATACAAAGATCAAAATGGCCACCCCTGGCCTGTCGCAAAACCCTTAGACCAAATGATTGCAGACCTTAAAGTTACAAGCCAATCTACCAAGATTGCATTTAATTCCGACGGGATAATTACTTATCGAGATGGCTATGGTAAAGGTAACAGAGAAATTTGGGCAAAATGGATGGAAAACCAAGGAGAGGGTTTTTAATTATATGGAGCGGAAGACGGGATTCGAACCCGCGACCCTCACCTTGGCAAGGTGATGCTCTACCACTGAGCCACTTCCGCTCTTATCTAAACTTTCGATGTGCCGACGCCCAGAATCGAACTGGGGACACCAGCATTTTCAGTGCTGTGCTCTACCTACTGAGCTACGTCGGCTTAGCAAGAAAGTATAGCTACAAAGTATATCAATAGTAATGAGTTCGTAACACTAACTGCAAGAAAAATAATGTTAGGACAGTAAATCGCCTCTTAGTAATAACAAGCAACTAATTTGCGTAATTAAAGCTTCTCTTTACAATCCAAACAATTATGAATATTGATGTAGCAGCTAAAGCCATTGAGGGTCCAGACGGGAAATCTAAATAATAAGACAAATACAGCCCACTCAGTGAAGCAATAACTCCAAAAGCACTACCGGTCACCATTGCAGTAGAGAAACTTTTAGTGGTTAATTTAGCTGCCGCAGCAGGTGTAATTAGCATACTTAAAACCAAAATTATTCCCACTGATTGTATTGATGAAATAATAGATAAAGATAAAACCACTAAAAAAATATTATCGAATAGTCTTACGTTTAATCCTGAGATTTTAGCTCCCTTTGGATCAAATGAGATAAATAAAAATTGTTTATAAAGCACCAACGTTGTGACCAAAATAATTGCAGACAAAATCAAAGTAGCCCAAACATCAAAACTTGATACAGCTAGAATCTGTCCCAATAACAAATCTTCTACGCTGAGCAAAATGTGATCATATATCGATAATATAATGAAACCTAAAGCAAATAATGACGAAAATATGATGCCAATTGCTGTATCCTCACCTATTTTTGATCTGTTAATCAGGTATCCAAGTACCAAAGCGATAATTATTGCTGCAGGTATGGCAGCTATAAATATACTGACACCTATCAATAAGCCAAAAGCAAGCCCTGGTAAACTGGCATGAGCCATAGCGTCGCCCATAAAACCTAAATTCCTATTGATAACGTATGATCCCAAAACAGGGAGAATCACTCCCACTGAAACTGCAACAATCAAAGATCGAATCATAAAACTGTAGGAGAACGGTTCGTATATATATTCAATCCACATCGCTGTGTCCGTGCTTACCTAATGTATGGTCTTTAAACATTGAACTGTGAGAACCATAGAGCTCTACCATAACTTCTCTAGTCAAAACTTTCCCAGGATCTCCATACGCGCAGCAATGTCTATTCAAGCACAAAACCTCATCAAACCTTTCACCGATAGTATTCAAATCATGGGTCGCCATCAAAATTGTCTTCCCATCATTTTTTAAATTCCTCAAAACATCTACCAATGTTTCTTGAGACCCAATATCTACACCACTAAATGCCTCATCTAACAGTAAGATTTT
>MDSV01010871.1_pt1 | contig 11855 bp, 10 predicted proteins | sample 810851 | NCBI WGS metagenome assembly MDSV01 (sample SAMN05326640, study PRJNA326480) | marine metagenome | isolation source: seawater | place: Atlantic Ocean: North East | collected 2012 | reverse complement strand
TTTAAATCATCAAGCAGTTCTTCGTCTTCCATGTTATGCGTTGATGTTGATGATACCAGATGAGAATAGAGTCATCGCACCTGTAGATGTTAGGTTTAAAGTAGACTGACTACTCAATTGAGTAGCACCTGTACCCATAACATTGAGTGTACCCTTTGAATCTATTATTGTATTAGCAGTAATCATTTGAGTCCAGTCCTTAGTAACTGTAGTCATCAAATCACCACTAAAGGTCTCCTTAGCAGTAGCACCAGACTGAGTAAAGATATGATTACCAGTAATAGTTTGAGTGTTATTACCACCTATGATCTCTGTGAAGTTTTTACCCACAGTTAGATCCATCTTTCCAGCAGTAATGTCCATCTTAGCATCACCTGTCTTTGCTGTTAACTTAAATGATTCTGGACCAGGAACAACAGGCAGTTTAGCAACACCACCAACATCAATCCCAAGTCTACCACCAACTTCAAGTTTCGTTGAATCTAATGATTTCACACTGAATGCACCCATAGAGTCAAAAGATACTATACCCTTTGGATGTTTCATCACCATCTCATAGTTACTTTCTAACTTATGCTTCCAAGGTCCAGATGATGAGATGTTTGCTAGAGTATTATCCATAGCAAATTCACCACAAGTAATCTCACAATTACCTGCACCTTTACCTGCTTGAATCATAACCTTTTCGCCTTTTAAAGTTAGGTCAGTATCAGCACTTACTGTAAGATTTTTACCATGTATGTTAACATCACTACCTGTTGATTCTATATTAACCTTTCCACCTACCTTAAATGATAATGGTTTCTCCTCATCTAATAAATTCTCTATCTCTAATAGAAGTCTACCACCTACCTTAACTACCAAATCTCCCTGTGATCTTACTATAATCTGACCATTCTGTTCATCCTCACCTACCTTAGCAGATCCTATAAAAATATTACCAGTCTCATCCATGTATATGGACTGACCATTATCAGTTGCTAGAAGATATGTTGCTCTGTTCTCATCATTAAGGTGTCTCATCTCCTTAGTACCAAGGAGTCTGGTCTTACCCATTAATGCTGGATTAGTAGCAGATGATGGTGCAGTATCTGGTGGTACTGTATACTTACCACCACTACCATCAGGTAACTCCTGTTTTTGTACGTCCTTACTGTACTGTTCTACTGCTCCTGATGTTTCACTCATGACGGACAATCCACATATCTACCAGTACCAATCTTAGCATATCCTAGCGTATCTCTTGTATCACTGTCAAGACAACTCATGCTTGCTAATGCTTTAGCACCATACCCATTTCCACCTATAATCTCGATGGTTGGTGGTGTATCATATACTGTTGTTCTATCTAGCACCTCAAAACCAACAACAAATCCTTTATCATTAATTTTAGCAACAGCAAGTGTAGATACTCCATCAACATAAACAGTAGGAACACTGGTATATCCTGTACCTGGTCTTATAAGAGTTATAGAATCTACAACACATGATACTGTTGTTGGTTGGAAAGGAACATAGTTAGTTCCCCTCTGTGTTATTCTGATCTCAGTAACACGACCATCGGTATCCAATAAAGGAACACCAATAGCACCAAATCCTTGTCCAGTAATCGCTATAGAAGGTGGGAGTATATATGGATCACCTGGATCATCTATAGGAATCTCAATAATTTTACCACCTGGATCTACAATAGGTTCGGAAAGTGTAGGTGGTCTAAATCCTGGATCTTCTTCAGGATCTTTCTTAGGTGATGTGAATTTTGCTTCCTGTGCTAATATATGTACATGAGCTCTAGCACCAGTACCATTAATACTCATAGTAAGTAACTCTCTATCTTCAATACTACTATCTGCTGCAATACCAACAATGATAATAGCTTTGTTATCATAAATTTCAAATGTTCCAAAGAAGTTACCACCAACAATATCTTCCTTGGTTATATTAGGACCAAATAATGTCCATCCTAATACAGTTCCATTAGGAATACCAGCACTTGATATAGTATATGTTACAAACTCTCCTTCCTTGTACTCAAGCTTATCAGAAGTAATAGCAATACTTACCTCAGTATCAATAAGTTCTATAGGTGGATCTGTATATGGTATAGTAGGATTCTCTGGATCTGTTTCACCACCAATGATAGGTGTGATCACAACAGGTCTAGTTCCTGGTCCTATAATAGTAGGTACATATGGATCAGGATCATCTGGTTCTGGTTCTGGTGCTAAACCTATGGTAACTGTAGCTTTCTGATTTATAAACTCTGCTTCTCCTACACCAGTAGCATAATCTATTGATATAGTAAAATCTTCTGGTGTATCATTTTCAGAATCTAGGTATGTCTGTATAGTAATAGTTCTTTGCAACTGATTAGGACCAAATCCAAGAATACCATCTACTTTTTCATAATCGACACCTTCCGTAGCAGTACCATCTGCTGATTTAAAAGCAATAGAACTAGAAGCTTGACTATAACCAGTCCTTTTTACAACAACCTCTGCTTTAGATCCTTCAATAACATTAGCATCAAAGATCTCATACTCAACTTTTCTTTCGGTTGTTCTAGGATCACTATCACCAGGTGGTAATGTACCTGCACCTGTATTAGGATCAGATGATCCACCATATATCAATTCATTCTTACCACCACCAGGAGTAATCTTAGGAGTACCACCAAATATGATACCACCAGTTACATCAGGTGGAGCAAAAGTCCTAGCATCGTCACAAACACTCTGACCATAATCAAGTGGTCCATTCTCTAGTGCTTCAATTAGATCATCTAAACTATCACTCTTGTCTTTCTTCTTAGGTCTAGTGGAATATGTATTCTCATCACCACACTTAGAATCCATACCACCACAAGAGATACCAAGTATAGACATAATCTTAAACATAGCACCACCAACAATGTTCAGTGCATTCCCTGCTATTTTAAGAATCGACTGCAGAGGACCAAGTACACTGTTAAGTAATCTATTAACAAAAGACATGATCTTGTTAAGAATAGAATTAACAAAGATATCAATCTGACATGTTGCTGATCTGAATACTTTCATCAAATAGTTAAAAACCAACTTAGTAACAAAGTCGATCAATCTTTCAAATATATCCTCTATAGAGCATCCAATCTTAGCAAGCATGGCCTGTAACCACATCTGCACAGACTCCATGATACCCTTAAATGGTGATGTTATCATCTTAACAAGAGCTTCAACACCCTTCCTAAGTGCAGCAATTATCTCACCACGAATCCTTGCTAGAGCAGCTTTAATAACTCTAAGAATTTTATTAATGTATCCCTTTGCTTTGTTAGCATAACCAACAAGCTCTCCATTAACCTTATTAATTAAATAATCACCTATATTACCACCACTATCCTGAACCATTCTAAACAGTTCACCCATGATGTACTTAATCTCTGATTTAGTCTCTCCACCACACTCTGCCTGTGCTATAGCAACGGTAACATTAGAACCAAATGGATTTACAGGTGAGTTCTCTTTCTGATGCATAAGATCAGCAGCAGCATATGTGCCTGGATCTCCACCAGCAACTTGACCAGAAGCTATATTCTTATTATTCTCAGCATAGTTAACTGCTAGATGTGTGTAAGGATTAGTATCTGGATGCCTTTTAGATTGGAATGCTAAACATGTTCCATCTTCAGACTTTAATGTCTCTGGTGCTGTTGATGCAGCATTTGGTGTCTGACCTAATGATGCTAATATTATAGGTCTTTGCTTATCAATATCAGTCCAAACACCAAATACCCAATCAGCAGGTTCTAAGTTAACAGTAGCACCCTTTCTACCACCAACACCATATGGTGTAGTAAGAGGTAGAGTAGCATGTGCCCAAGGTAGATCTTCAGTTTTTACATTTTCACATTCATGAGTATGAACACCAAGGATCCTCACCTTAAAACGATTAGACGCTTTAACAGTATCAATCTGTTCTACTTGACCAATCCACCAAGTAGTACCATCTTCTCCAATTCTATGGAGAGGCATTGAAGATTGAAGGGAAGGATCCATAGGTTATACCTCAATCATCGTATACTAAACACTCAGGCTCATCTGGATGTTGGTCACAAAACAACTCAAGTGCATTTGGATCGTGGTGGTCTCCTGCTACGATCTCGTCATGATGATGCTCTTCATATTCTATGAGGTCATGTAACTCCTCCTTAGCATGTCTGCGAGCAGCAGGGTTTGCTGTTGGATCATCAACGATCTCTTTATCTTTTTTAATGTGGTCTTCTATACTTTTCATAGTTTTTACTCCGTTTGTTGAATACCAAAAGAATCTCTGTTTAATTTTAACACAGTAGTTACCTCTTGTGTTCTTTGATCAAAGAATCGAGATAATTTGCTAATAAGATAAAATCCACTGTTAGATTCATCTATTCTATTATCCAATTTCAGATCTTCAGAGACTGACGAAGGTAATATTACGTTGATAACATCCCCAACACATAAATCGAGATTTCCTGGAATATCAATACGTAACCCTTGTGTATTTAGCATGAAATTACGAGAAATATTTTGTACTATACTGTGCTTACTATAATCCCAGTGATTGTTATCATTCTTATAATCAGGATCATCTGGGTCTGCTGTGTTTATACCCATGTAATTTTTCTCATGATCAACTATAGTTGATAAGATCCTTGTTGGATGTTCTGATAGTTTTTGTTGCATGGGATTCAGCTTATCTTGAGATCCCAAGTGAGCTTGATTGTCCCATTGCTCATGTAACTTATAATTATATACTTCAAACTTACCAGAAGATATATCATAAGTTTGCAGTTGTGATGAATATGTTCCTAGACGCAATGCATGAATTAGATTTATCTCACTCTCAAAATTAACATTTATGATACTATCTTCACCTGAACCCTCTTGTTCACGTGGTTCATCTGTAAATGTTTTTATGTTCTTATTACCACCAAAGGTTCCTTTAACATCACAGAGAGCATCAATTGATTTAAAATGATATCCCCTACGATTCTCAAAGAACACATATCCAGCACTACCACCAATTGATTTATCCTTATTTGTAGTAGAAGAACTATTACCGCTATCTACATTAGAATTAGCAGCAGAGATAGAACCATTACAAAGAGAAGATATCACAGAAAAGGGTGACTTACCATTAGGATGTATTTTTGTATTATTCTGACAAGGAGTTCCAAAGAAATCTTTCTCTGTAGCAATAATTTTTTCATCTTCTAAGATCTTTTTCGCTATAATGTCAGGACGACCTGTTAAAGTCTTAGAAATCTTCAAAGATTCATTAGTAAGAGCTTCTGCTGATATCAATCCAATATTATATGTCTGTATTTTATTGGAGATAGATCTATCATTGATAGTATATACTTTCATAATATAATGATATTCTATCTCATCAGGTCCAGCAATACTCATTTCTACATCTTCACCACCAACTATTTGATTAATTACAGACTTACCAGAATCTAATACTCTGATATTAGCACTCACATATGGATCAGTGATAGATTCAAAGTATGTTATAGACTGAACACCAGGCATCAAGTTCCAAGGTTTCTTAGAAACTGCATCTATAAGGTCTAACTTTGTTAGAACATATGAAAAAGCACTATTACTATTCTTCATTATGCATTAAGCCTTTGGAAGCTATTAAATTTATACAGGTCAAGCAGTCTATTATCAATAGGTTGAGAAGAAGTAGATAAGGTTGTGCCTTGCTCATTTCCTCCAGTACTAGCAACTTGTTGTTGAGATGGTATAACAATAAACTGAGGACTATTTGATGTATCATTGCTAAGGGCAGCAACAGATGTAGATAACTTATTACTCAATCCCTGTGCTCCTTCAAACTCATTAGGCATATACTGCATCCAATTAGCTGGTTCCCATCCATCTGGTTTTACAGAATCACCAGTAGTTTGCCATGAATGATGGAAGAAATTACCAGTTGGATCAAACATAGGATCTTCTTCTGGAACTCTATTACTCAATTGAGACTGTCCTTTGAAATCAGTTCTACCTTGTAAAACTTTAAGTGCTTCCATAAGCTTTGCTTGTCCTTCTTTACTTTGCAATAGAGCTGCAATCTCAGGACTATCAACCATAGTTCCCTTCTCAAATGCTTCATATTGTCCAGGTGCTGAGATAATTTCTTCTATAGTACCATCACCTCTTGCTTTCCTATTAAGAATAGAAGCAGCAACACCATAGATATCATCAGTACCTTGAGAAGCCTCGCCACTAATAGCAAATGCTAAGTGTTTATAGTCATCCGCAGTTAGACCTTTTAAGGTTCCAGTGCTAGTCTTATTACTTGTCTGGAAGAAGTTCTGTCCATTTACTTTAGAGACGTTATTAGTATTACCTAAAACTCCAGTCAAATCTGTTGATGCTACTTCTACTCCTTGACTACCCAGAATGTTCTCTGTTGAAAAAGCATTAGAATTAGAACTAAGATTTTCATCTCCATTAACCTCCGTATTATTAATTTCTTCGTTATTATTTGTTACACCACCATCTACGGTAGTACTATTAATATCAATGCCTTTATCCTTCAATTTCTGAAGAATCATTTCATTAAATTTTATTTTCTGATCGCCAATTCTAAGTGGAGACTTACCACCCATACTAACAACAGCCTCAAGTATTCCCTGAAGTTGCTGTAATCTGAATAGAGGATTCTTCTTCCAATCTTTTTCTTTAAGAATCTCTTCTTCTAATTTTAAAATCTGTGCTTTTTGTGTATCGATATCTTGTCTTGATATACCATTTGCTACGGAAGAAGCATCCCATTCGTTTAATGCCTCATGAATCTTTCCAGTAATTAATCCAGTAACTATACCAACAACACCACCTTTAAACATACTCTTCCAATTAATTGTCCTAGGGTTAAGGAAGGTCTTAATATTAAACTTAGGTTTAACAGTAGGTTTAGAAGTTATTTGATTAACAATGTTACCAGCAGCTTCATCTGCAGTACCTGCACCTGCAGTTACTACATCATCTACAATACCTGTACCTAAGTTTGTATTTGCAGATTTTATATTATTTGATAAGTTTGCATTGAAAGAACTACCTTGAGGAATAACTTCTTCGAGTACCTTTGCGGTATTAGGAGTATTAATTACTTCATCTGCACTCTGAAGAACAGATTCTTTTAATTGTAGATTTTTATTTTTTATGTTCTTTGATATATTATCGCCAACTTCGTTGATCTTTGTTAAATTGTTTAAGTTTGTACGAGGAGTTACAGTCTGTCCCTTTTGATTGACTATAGAATCTTTAGCAGAAACATTTTTGTTTCTGAACATATTACTAAAAAAGTTCTTAGTATTTTTTACAGCACCACCTAACTTTAATCCCTTAAATAAACCAGACATCTTAGGTATTAAAGATGCAACTGATGTCTTAAAAGCTAAAGGTAATGCCTTAAAAGCAATAACACCGCCACCTACAATTTGTACGAGATCAGAAAGCTTACTTATGATACCATCACCTTGTTTCTTCTCTATCCCAGTTTCAAATCCCTGAGTTCCAGACAGAAATTCCTCATCTTCCATCCTATTTTCTTGTCTCAATCTCTTAGAATCTGCTATCTGATCTCTCTTAATCTCAATAAACTTACCAAATAAAGTATTTTGTGCTTCCAATAAAGCAGTCTGCTTTTTATTCTCGTTAACTACTTCAGAAGTAATATCAATTGCAGTACCATCATCCAAATTAACTGGGTCTAGTGGACTAACACTAGTAGAAAACATGGATGTTATACCACTAATACCACTTACTATAAAATCATCTACAGCTTGAACAGAGTCCTGAACGAATTTAAGATTTGCAGGATCTATAGGATTATCACTACCACCAGACTTAGATCTCTTTCGCAGCTTCTTGTACTCAGAAATAAGAGTATCAGAAAGACTCTTATCTGTCGAAGTATTTGAATATCCTTGGGTTCCTGAAGCCATTATCGTTGTGCTTGCTTTTGTTTAAGTTCCTCAAGATATTGGGTAAGGAGTGCAAGATACACTACTCTCTCCCAAGGCATCATATTGTCTAGTTCTGTCAAACTATATTTATGGTGCTGCATTAGAGCGAAGTTAGTTTGATAATACTCCTCCAAATTAGTATGGAAGAGTGCTATGCGAAAAAACTCTGCAGCCCCTCTAAGGTATATGTAGACGACTTCTTAGTATTAGGATTAATAACATCAAACTTATGTTGAAGTTTAGGCATTGTCTCAAAAAATTTAGCGACTTTATTGAATTGCCTTTGAGTAAGACTCTCGATAAATTCCTGAAGTTCTTTTGGTGTACACTCAGAAGCTTCAGTAACATCTTCACCCTCAAAAATCTGATCTATACATCCAACAATAATGTCCAAACCATCCATATCAGTCTCACCTCTAACCCCAAATTCAATGAAATGATCCAACTTAGGGTACTTCATAATAATACCTACATTTTTATTGATCATAATCTTATCAGTATGACCTTTTGGTTTAAAGACCTCAACATCATTAATGTTGATAGTATGTGATACTTTAGTTTTATTATCATCCAGACACACCACATTGACTGTGATCTCTTCTCCTACGGAAGCAGCACGAATTTTAAGGAATACATACTCCAGATCAAAACTAGGTAAATCTTCAATTTTTATACGAGATGAAACACAAGATTTAATTACATCAACAGTTGCTTGTGTTATCTGCTTTTCATCTCCTGAGTCCATTGCAATAAGAAGGACTTTCTCTTCTTTAACAAGAAATGGACGGTATTTAATCTTTTTTCCGTTTGACGGCAATTCGAGCTCATAGGTAGGAGCAACAACCTTTGGTAAAGCCATAATGTAGTTTTCTTTTATTTAGTAGCGTTATTGACCCCTTGATATTCCGTTTTCTGTGGTAAGACCAAATAAACCAAATTCAGGATCATCAGAATCTTTAGATGAAGTCACATTATTCCAACCCCAATCAGAAATATCATTATACACCACATGATGCTTAGTATAATGGAATGTTGCTGTAGCTTTAGTTATTTGAGAAGCACCAAATGATAATGGTATAGACTCAACAGTATATGGATAAGCATCTTGAAGCACATGAACTTCAGAAACCCTTTCAATTGCTGAATCAAACCCTCTTTCTACCTTTGCTATCCTAATAGTGCAAGTGTAGTCATCTGGATATCTAACCCTAGTAGTTCTAGACTTCTTTTTCCAATCGGTACTCATTATTTTACCGAAACTAGCACCAGTAGTTCCTGGTGCATATCCATCCTTATCAACAGCATCGCCTTCTCCAGCAGCAGGTTGAAACTCAGCAAATATATACTGCCACCAAGCATTAACAAACTTAAATGGTTCCATGTTAGCATCACACATCCATCCTAATTGAACATCAGTATAAAGCTTAGTGTGAGCATATGATATGGATCCTTCTCCTAGAAGTCTCCCTTGTAACTGTCCAGTAGCTGCTTGTGAAGGTGGTAATTGAGCTTCATCACAAAATCCTTCGTATATATCAGCATTGGTTACAACACTATCAATGTACTTCTTCAATGTACCATTGATATCAAACTTTACGGCGAATCCATTGGACATCGCCATACCGCCTTTCTTAGCGATATCCTGAACATATTTTGGTATTGAGGTATTAGGCACTCTAAATATCTAAGTGTATCCATTTTATTTAGGATGGCTTATTCAGGTAAGTATAAACCAAAGAATCCTAAGAAGTATAAAGGAAACCCAACAAAGATCATATACAGATCAAATTGGGAGAAAAAATTTATGCACTTCTGTGATTCTACAGACTCAATTCTTGAGTGGGGAAGTGAGGAAGTAATCATTCCTTACCGTTGTCCTACTGATGGTAGAGTTCATAGGTATTATCCAGACTTCTATATCAAAACTGCTAAGAAACAGAAATACATAATAGAAATCAAACCAAAGAAGCAAGTTAAAGGTCCAGAAAAAAATCCTAAGCGAAAAACTACTGCTTGGAAGAAATCTGTTCTAGTCTTTATGAAGAATAAAGCAAAGTGGAATGCTGCAGAAAATTGGTGTGATGATAGGAGTATGAAGTTCAAGATCCTAACGGAAGATCAACTACATGTCTAAACTAACAATATTTGAACAAGTCAAAGAAAAAGCAGGTAGTAAGGAACAAACTTCCGCATGGTATAGGAAGCAAGTTCGTCTTATTGCTAAGAACTACAATGACGTTGAAAAGTTGATAAGAGAAGACACTCAAGAAAGCTTAACAGAAGATGAATTTCAAGATACTAACCGAGTTCGTAATAATGTAAGGGAAGGTCACCTATATCTCTTCGAGTATAAAGCAACTAAAAAGTACCTACCATACTACGATCAGTTCCCATTAGTGTATGTTACTAAAAGGTCATCTTCCAGTGATTTCTTTGGTACAAACCTACATTATATCAATCCAAAGTATAGATACACTGTAATAAAAAACTTAATTGAGAACGACACTCTCAACGTACCTAAGATAACCTTCCATAAATACTTAGATAGTAATGTTATAGGTAGATTCTTAGATCTCGGCAAAGACGAATGGTATACGGCAATATACTTGCCTATTGATAATTTTATACGTGATAAGAACGGACGGAAGCTTCCTATAAGGAAAGATAAAGTCTGGAATAAAACCTATGAGAACCGAAGATACAGAATCAAAACCAAAAGGTCGATTGAAGATTATAGTGATGAACCAACTATTCTAATACCATAAATGCCTAAACAATTAAGATACCCATCAGAACTTGCAAATACAGAAAATTCAGATTATCTATCATTTGGTTTCTACAAATATTATCCAGCTTACAGAAAAGAAGGTGCTTTATCTGGTAATAGAGGGGGACTAGAATCTATAAATCAAACCAATTCGACTAATACCACAGAAAATGCAGCTACTAGAAGTTACTTTGCAGGTAAGACAAAAGCAGAAAAATTAAATACCCCAGATGGTAATTTTGGTCGAAAGATGGGAGAAGACATATTACTATACATGCCACCTGATATTAGTACATCATTTGCTGCTGACTGGGGTGGTAAAGAAGTAAATAATGCAACTGCAGGTGGTCTTGCTGCTGCTTCAAATATACAATCTGGTGATGTAAAAGGTCTTGCAGATAATGTTATGTCTGGTTTTACATCTCTTGGTGCACTACCTCAATCGACTGCAGCACGTATTACCAAACAAATAGCACAAGCTGCTGGTAGTAACCTCAATATGAATGATGTTCTAGCAGGTACTACAGGAACCATGTTAAACCCAAATGTCGAAGTATTATTTGGTGGTCCTAAACTACGTAATGTTTCCTTTGCATTTAAAATGTCTGCTAGGAACAGAGATGAAGCAGAGGATATCCATAAGATATGTACGATATTCAAAAAGAACCTACTACCTGGATATAGTGCAAGTACCAAAATTCTAGATTCTGCTTTAGCTGGACTTATTGCTGATAGTGGAGTTGTGGACAAAACAGGTCTTATGGGTAAATATGGTAATTTCATAGAAGTACCAAATTTAGTAATGTTGAAATACATGAAGGGTTCTAAAATGCACCCATATCTCTCTCAATACAAATCACTTGCCTTAACTAACGTGGATGTGAATTATACACCTGATGGGGTATATTCAACATTTGTTGATGGTTTTCCAACAGCAGTTGAGCTTAGAATATCTCTTGTAGAGACAAAACTTGTATATAAATCAGAAGTAGAAATACGAGAACAAGGTAAAGCAGGAACAAGAAACTGGAGTTACTAAATGTACTTTAATACTCAACCAAAAATAGAATACGACTTAAAACCACAGAG
>MDSV01214057.1_pt1 | contig 11856 bp, 9 predicted proteins | sample 810851 | NCBI WGS metagenome assembly MDSV01 (sample SAMN05326640, study PRJNA326480) | marine metagenome | isolation source: seawater | place: Atlantic Ocean: North East | collected 2012 | reverse complement strand
TTGGCCAACATGACCGGATTTAATCCCGAGACCGATCAGGTTCCGATGGATGATCTGGTATCTCTCGACGCAGAAATGATTCGACGAATCTACGAACTGTCGACTAAAATTATGGCCCATTACGACCGTTATGAATTCTCTGAGGTCACACAGACTTTGCACCACTTCTGCGTTGATGATTTGGGTGGCTTTTATCTGGATATCATCAAAGATCGTCAGTACACATTGAAAGCGGAAAGCCATGCTCGAAAAAGTTGCCAAACGGCACTCTACTGGATTACGGATGCATTGGTGCGTTGGATGTCTCCCATTTTGTCTTTCACGGCTCAGGAAATTTGGGAGGCAATGCCCGGTGAGCGTCCTCATCGGTTCGTGTTTGCTGTTACTGAAGCTGAAATACCAAAGGCGGGTGGTCGTGCAGAGGTAAATTGGTCACTCATTCAATCTGCTAAGAGAGTGGTCAATCAAGCTATAGAAGCTGCGCGCACCGACGGGCTTGTGAAGGGCTCTTTGTCGGCTGAGGTTGAATTGTTCGCTGCCGGCCCAATTTTTCATGCGCTAGCGGCTTTGGGGGAGGAACTTCGTTTTGTTACCATCACGTCTGAAGCCACGTTGGGCCGCCTAAAAGAGGCCCCTGACCAAGCGATATCAGACGCTACATGTCCTGACCTATCTGTGGTTGTGAAGGTTGCAGAGACGGAGAAATGTCAGCGCTGTTGGCACCATCGTCTCGATGTTGGTTCGGTACCCGTTCACCCTGCACTTTGCAGACGTTGCGTTGATAATATCGAGGGCGCGGGTGAAGAGCGGACCTTTGCATGAGGCTTGACCTGGCTCTGGTGATTGGGCTGATCCTCTTAGTTGACCAGTTCACCAAGTTTTTGGCGTCCACTTATCTGACCTATGCGGAGCCCATCGGTGTGTTGCCGTTTTTCTCTCTCACATTATTGCACAACACCGGGGCGGCGTTCAGTTTTCTGGCGGATGCAAGTGGGTGGCAACGATGGCTATTTTTGACCCTCGCAGTGGGTGTTTCGGGATACTCAATTTGGTCTCTGCGAGATCCTGGGCTTTGCCGCTGGATGCAGACTGGATTCGTTTTATTGATTCCTGGCGCCATTGGCAACGGGGTTGACCGTGTCGCCTTTGGTTATGTTGTCGATTTTTTGCACTTCCATTGGGGAAGTTGGTCATTTCCGGCCTTTAATATTGCGGATACAAGTATTACCTTAGCTGCTGGTTGTTTGTTGATTGGATGGTACCTAGATGCTCGACATCGGTCCAAATTGCAAGGTTGAACTTCACTTCGCACTCAGGCTCCTTGACACGGGTGAGCTAGTTGATTCGACCTTCGGGAAAAAACCTGCTTCTCTAGTCATCGGTGATGGAAACCTGCCTGAAGCTTTCGAGACGGTAATTCATGGTATGAACGCAGGTGAACGGAAAGTCGAGACCATCAAGCCTAAGGATGGATTTGGGCAGCGTAACCCTTCGAATATACAGCGGATCCCGAGAGATCAATTTGATCCCACGATTGAACTCGCCGAGGGTTTAGTACTAGGTTTTCAGGATAAAGGTAAATCTGAATTACCCGGTGTCGTCTCCTTAATTGAAGACAGAATGGTGACGGTTGATTTCAATCATCCATTGGCGGGGCGAGATCTTGAATTCGAGGTTGAAATTCTCTCTGTAGCTCCGGCGGAGACGCATTGATGCAAGCTACTCTTGCCAACCCTCGTGGCTTTTGTGCTGGTGTCGACCGAGCGATTGATATCGTTAATCGCGCTCTTGAGATCTTCGGGGAACCGGTTTACGTGAGGCACGAGGTGGTCCACAACAAAACAGTGGTCGACGACCTCAAGTCGCGGGGAGCGGTGTTCGTGGATGAGCTTGATGAGGTCCCAGACGACACTATTGTAATTTTTTCAGCTCATGGCGTATCGCGGGCGGTTCGAGACGAGGCGGCGCGCCGAAAACTGAAGGTATTCGATGCCACCTGTCCATTGGTAACTAAAGTCCACTTGGAAGTGCTCAAGTTTTCAGAGGAAGGCCGTGAATGTATTTTGATAGGTCATGCCGGGCACCCTGAAGTCGAGGGAACCATGGGACAGTTCGATAGAACTCATGGCGGTGTCATGAAGCTTGTTCAAGATGAACAAGAAGCGCAGACGGTCGTGATTGACGATCCCAAGAGCGTATCCTTCGTGACACAAACGACGTTATCGATGGACGACACAGCGCGAATTATTGATATCCTTCGTGAGCGCTTTCCCGACATCCAAGGCCCGCGAAAGGATGATATTTGCTATGCCACACAGAATCGGCAAGATGCTGTCAAACGACTCGCTTTGGAGCATGATCTCGTTTTGGTAGTCGGCTCTATAAACTCATCCAACTCCAACCGACTCAGAGAACTTGCTGAGCGATTGGGCTCGAAGTCATATCTTATTGACGGCCCTGAGCAGATTGACTCACTTTGGGTTAAAGGGGCGAACGCAATCGCTGTAACTGCTGGCGCATCGGCCCCTGAAAACGTCGTTCAGGCTGTTTGCGATCGTTTGAGGGAATTAGGTATCGATACGGTTATCCAAGAAGATGGCGTTACAGAATCGATTCAGTTCTCGTTACCGAAAGAATTAAAACTGCGTGTCGTGGACTAGCACAGAAAGCTAAACAGAAAATCTGCTACTCATTCATCTGCATAATTAGTGCGGAATTGACTCTGACGGGCGGACGTCTGCATGCGATAATCAAACGATGGTGGGATCTCAATTTTATTCGGCCGATGTAATAGTTATTGGTGCTGGAGTAATGGGCATGATGTCTGCTTTGGAGTTAGCTGAGGCAGGTCTTTCGGTTTTTGTGTTCGATAAAGGGCGGGCGGGGCAGGAAGCTTCTTGGGCTGGCGGTGGAATTATTTCGCCACTATACCCGTGGCGGTACGCACCTTCGATTACGGCACTTGCTACATGGTCGCAGCAGGCGTTTCCCGATCTGATTACTTCACTGAATGAATCAACCGGGATTGATTCCGAGTTATCTACTGAAGGAATGTTGGTGACCGCAACTGATGAGCGCGAAAAGGCACTCGCTTGGGGTGTCGGTCTACCACCTAAAGTTATTGAAATCAGTGACGAAGATGCACGAGTGCTCGAGCCGAATGTACAATTGGACGAAATACCGCTCTGGATGCCGCGCGTCTCAAGCATTAGGAACTCGAGAATGGGTCGGGCACTGAGACAGGCTTGTTTGAATCACCCAAAGATTCAATTGCTTGAATATCATGAGGTCATATTGTCGGGGGATCTTGATTCGCCCAAGGTCTCAAGTCAAAGCCAACACTACGTTGGTGATCGAGTCGTGTTAGCAGCAGGGGCGTGGACGGGAAATATATTTACAGGGGTTAATCTCAGTTGCCCGATAAAGCCAATGAAGGGGCAGATGCTGTTGTTCAGTCCATGTTATTTGGTAAATAGAGTTGTCTTGGCGAATGGGCGCTATGCAATACCTAGGGCCGACGGGCGGATTGTATTTGGATCAACATTGGAGGATGTTGGTTTTGAAAGGATACCTGATCGTGGCGCATTTGAGTCGCTATACGCATCCGCACTTTCGATGATGCCGATACTTGAGGAGATTCCACTAGAGGCACAATGGGCCGGGCTTCGACCTGGGTCACCTAAGGGGTTACCTTGGATTGGAGCAGTCTCAGACAAACTGTGGGTGAACTCAGGTCATTTTCGAAATGGAGTTGTCTTGAGTCCCGCGTCCAGCCGACTATTATGCGACCAGATGATGGATCGAACACCGATTGTTGACCCCACGCCCTACCAACCTTGGAAAACCTTATGACGCAACGCTCTATCCGATTATTTCAAATGGATGCCACAGTAGGAGATTTCAGCGTCAACTTACAGAAGCTTTCGCGAGCGGCAGAGCAAGCTCGGGCTGATGGTATCTCCATCTTGATCGCTCCCGAACTAGCTTTGACTGGATATCCGCCCGAGGACCTACTGTTGCGTCCCGCGCTGATCCAAAAGTTGGAGGTCGCTGAGATAAAATTGTGTGAAATCAGCGAAGGATTGACGCTCTTTGTTGGGCTGCCGACACTAGCACCAAAAAAGCTTCGAGATTGCGACCGAGGTGACCCGAGTATCAGAACTTCATCACTACATAACAGTCTAGTTGTTTATCAGTGTGGGCGGCGTTTAACCGCGTATCACAAAAATTCCCTACCAAACTATCAAGTATTTGATGAGCGTCGTTATTTCGTTGCTGGGACGGAACCGACGGTATGCGAGATCGAGGGGATACGAATTGGATTGTTGGTCTGCGAGGATGTTTGGGTCCCAGAGGTTGTTGAAGCCACCTGTGCTCTTGGTGCGGACTTTATTGTTGTTGTGAACGCATCGCCATTTGCGGAGAACAAAATCTCTGAGAGGCATTGGCATCTGACGGATCGATCTTCTAACAATCAAATACCGATTGCTTACGTGAATCTGGTCGGTGGACAGGACGAGTTAGTCTTCGATGGGGGTTCATTTGCTGTCAATCGGAGGGGAAAAATCGTTGCACAAGCCAATTTTTTTGCTGAGGAAATGCTCGATATTAGCTGGGATGGAGAAGACCTGGCTGATAGCTCTAAAGCGGCTTTACCATCCAAGGATTGGTTGCTATATCAGGCGCTCGTCACGGGTGTCCGTGATTATTTTGCAAAGACAGGATTTAAAAAGGCTGTGCTCGGATTGTCAGGAGGCATTGATTCAGCGCTGACACTCGTTTGTGCCGTGGATGCATTGGGTGCTGAAAATGTGCACGCGGTGATGATGCCCTATCTATACACAGCTGAAATCAGTGTCACTGATGCTAGACGACAGGCCGAGATTTTAGGTTGTGAGTTTTCTATTGTTTCTATCGAACCAATGGTCCGTGAATTTATGGGGGTGTTAGGGCCTTTCTTTGAGGGGCATCCTGTTGACGCGACAGAAGAGAACATACAGAGCCGGTGCCGGGGCGTACTTTTGATGGCGCTCTCCAATAAAACAGATGCGCTGGTCCTTACTACAGGCAACAAGAGCGAGATGGCGGTAGGGTACGCCACCCTATACGGAGATATGGCCGGTGGGTTCGCGGTATTAAAAGACGTCTGGAAAACAAGGGTTTATGATCTTGCTCGGTTTGTGAATCGTGACGGGAAAGCTATCCCAGAACGTGTCATCAGCCGACCACCGTCGGCTGAACTTGCGCCAGAACAGGAGGACTCTGACAGTCTTCCCCCGTATGATCGGCTTGATCAGATGCTGTCGCTGTATATTGAATCCGACCAATCGCCCCAGGCCATCATTGATTCCGGTTTTGATTCGGAAGAGGTGAAGCGAATATGTCGGCTGGTCGATATCAACGAATACAAGAGGCGGCAGTCGGCTGTTGGTCCCCGAGTGACTGCGCGAGGCTTCGGCCGCGATCGGAGGTACCCGATAGCGAATCGGTGGTCATTTTAAAAGAAGACATCTGTAACCACACTTGGTTTATCGATTGTGGGTACGCCTTCTGCTGGTCGAAGCGTTGCTAGTGGACGACGACTCGCATCTTGACGTCTCGATTCGCTGAAAGTAGCCAAACGGTCGGCAAGGTCGCGCGCACTTCCCAAAAAACCAAAGGTGAGTATGCCGGCCAGCGTCTCGCCCTCTTCGTAGAGCACCCCCGAGGCCAAACGTTGATCACCGCGATCACCAGCAACATATTGCGGATAATTCTTCGATAGTACGAACAGTGCATCCTGAGATTCTTGCGGCAAACCTAGCGCTTCATAGCCTAGATACATAATAATCAAAGCGTCTATCACGGCGGGTGTGGAGGGGTAACCTTCGACCACCTGTCTTGCTCGATTTACGGCCGCAAGGTAGGCACCACGTCGGATGTAGTAGCGTGACACGTTGACCTCGTATTCAGAGAGCTGGTTGCGTACATAGATCAATCGAAGGGTAGCATCTTCTGCAAATTCACTGTCTGGGTAACGTTCGAGCAGTTGTGTGAAATCGTTTATTGCGTCGCGAGCGCCACCCAGATCTCGGCCAGTCTCATCGCCCGGGAGGTAACGGGATATTATGGAATTGTTTGATGCGTAGGATGAAAGCCCCTTCATATATTGCGCGTAGGCCGCTTTTGGATGATCTGGATTTAGGCGAATGAAGCGATCAGCGGTAAGGCGCGCAAGGTCAAATTTTGATGATTTAAAGTAAGCGTATATGAGGTTGAGTTGGGTACCGTCTGCATATTGCCCAAACGGAAAGCGACGATCGAGCTCCTCGAGTGTAGTGATTGTGTCTAGATAACGACGATCATCCATGTGCATCTGGGCCGTCTCCCATAATTGCTTTTCACTCTTAAGATTGCCTTCCGGATCGAAGACAGAGCAGGCTGTCAACACAATAGAAATGAGCAGGAAGCTAAGAGTCCGGGTTATCATGAGATTCCTTTTCTAACGAATCGAAAAATGGCTGATCGGCAAAACAATAAGACCTATATTCAAGCACAGTTTGAAGTCCCTTTGGAGGAATCTGGGTCTCGGATTGATCAAGTCTTGGCTCGTCTGATGCCAGATTACTCCCGAGCACGTCTTTCGCAATGGCTTGTCAATGGCCAGATACTAGTCAACGGAGTAGCTTTGAAGCCGAAAAATAGAGTGCTAGGTGGTGAAAATATCGTGGTTAACGCAGAGCTTGAGCCACGGGTTGACTGGTCAGCTGAAACAATTCCTTTAGATGTGGTTTACGCCGATAGCGATCTGATAATAGTGAACAAGCCGGCTGGGCTTGTTGTTCATCCGGGCCATGGGAATCCCTCGGGAACCTTGGTGAATGCTTTGTTGGACCTATATCCGGAGCTAGAGAAAGTCCCGCGTGCGGGCATCGTGCACCGATTAGATAAAGATACCAGTGGTGTCTTGGCAGTCGCACGCTCACTCAAAGCCCAAGCCAATCTAGTGAAGCAACTTAAGGATCGTTCGATGAGTCGTCATTACTGCGCACTTGTCTACGGTCACCCCAGTAAAGAGGGAACGATTGATGCACCCATGGACAGGCATCGGATTCAACGGACTAAAATGGCCGTAGTATTTTCAGGTAAGCCAGCAGTCACTCAATACCGATTGGCTGAGACAACCGCGCATTTTGCTTGTTTGGATGTGAGGCTAGAAACGGGTCGGACGCATCAAATTCGTGTGCATATGACGCATATTGGTCATCCGTTGGTTGGTGATCCAGTCTATCGCCAAGGTCGGCTAGGTCTTGGTCGTGCGACACATGAAGTGCGTGCATTAATCGACGGATTCCCGAGGCAGGCCCTTCACGCTAGGAAGCTTGGGTTGATTCATCCGACCCGTGACGAACCCTTTGAATTTGAGGTGCCAATTGCCTCTGATGTGAATGATTTGTTAATTGCTCTGAGGGGCGTGGATGTCTGACCCGTGGTTTGAAATTGATTGTGGGCCGAAAGTTATGGCACTGCAGACGACCTGTGACCCTGAGCCCGCTCCCTATGGTTCCTTTAACTTGGGCCTGCATGTTGGCGACAATGAGGCTTCTGTTGTTAGAAACCACGAACATCTTGCTGGCCGGTTTGGCTGCGGCGTCTACTTTCCTGAACAAGTTCACGGCATCAATGTAGTCCACGTAAATAGAGAGTCCTCAGTCATGTCCGCCGACGCGGTAGTGACAGATCAACCTAACTGTCCTATCGGTGTCATGACGGCAGATTGCCTTCCGGTGTTATGTGCGACCCAAGGCCTCGTGGGTGCGGCTCACGCAGGTTGGCGGGGGCTCGTCTCTGGAGTGCTTGAGAATATGCTTCGAGAATTTCCTTATCCGAGTCGGGTGCAGGTGTGGCTCGGCCCATGCATTGGTCCAAATGCCTTTGAAGTCGGGCCGGATGTTGTGGACGCTTTTGTGTTTAAAAAGTTGGCCTGGGCTCGTTATTTCGAGGCAGGCTACGGCGCTGATCGTTCATTTGCTAATCTCCGGGGCATTGCCACAGATATTCTTGAAAACCTTGGTGTCGTTAATATCAAAGGGATTGATGCGTGTACATACAGGGACTCGAATCGGTGGTACTCCTACCGTCGCTCAGGAGTCACTGGACGGATGGCGAGTTGCATTGCGCTCACTGAATAACCTGTGGATAACTTGTGATCGTGGTTGGTCGTCCCCAATTATTTGCTTGTTGTTGTTTTAGATAAGGGATTACCTAATGCGATTGGATCGATTAACAAATCGTCTCATGCAAGCTCTGCAGGATGCGCAAAGTCTTGCTTTAAATCTTGACCACAATGAAGTGTCACCTTGGCATCTCTTGAAAGCGTTGCTCACACAAAGCGGTGGTTCAGCTCGATCTCTAGTGCTGACTGCTGGTGGCCAATTTGATTTGTTGCTGGCGGAAGCCGACCGGGCCTTAAATCGGATGGCTCGATTAGAGAATCATGACGGTGAGGTGCGAATTAGTCAGGATTTGGCGCGTCAGTTTAATCTGGCTGAAAAGCAGTCCATGTCGCAGAAAGATGCCTTTCTCTCTTCAGAGACGGTTCTTGCTGTGATGTCGAAAGATAAGGCGACAAAGGCGGCGTTTCAGGTGGCTTCTGTCAATGAAGATAGGTTAGCGGACGCAACGGCGAAACTCCGTGGAGGCGAGTCAGTGCAAACTGAAAATGATGAAGAAAATCGTGGTGCTCTAGATAAGTATTGCCTTGATCTGACTGCGCAAGCGTCGGAGAGTAAATTGGACCCGGTGATTGGTCGAGACGAGGAAATCCGTCGAGCGGTCCAAGTACTACAGCGTCGTACGAAGAACAACCCAGTCTTGATCGGTGAGCCTGGCGTTGGTAAAACAGCGATTGTTGAGGGCCTGGCGGCTAGAATCATAAATGGCGAGGTGCCAGAGGGTTTGAAGGAGAAGCGTGTCTTATCTCTCGACATGGGTTCCTTGATTGCTGGCGCCAAATTCCGGGGCGAATTCGAAGAGCGACTGAAGGCTGTGTTGAAGGAGTTAGCGCAGCAAGAGGGGCAAGTTATTCTCTTTATCGATGAAATCCATACCATGGTTGGAGCTGGTAAATCTGAGGGTGCAATGGACGCGGGCAACATGCTGAAACCAGCACTCGCACGCGGAGAGCTTCATTGCGTAGGAGCTTCGACCCTTGATGAATATCGCCAGCACCTTGAAAAAGATGCCGCACTCGAGCGTCGCTTCCAGAAAGTGTTGGTGGGTGAGCCTACTGAAACCGACACCATCGCAATTCTTCGGGGATTGAAGCCAAAATATGAAGTGCATCACGGTGTAGAGATTTCTGATTCTGCGATTATCGCGGCAGCGAAATTATCGAGTCGCTACATCACAGACAGAAAGCTACCAGATAAGGCCATCGATCTGATGGATGAGGCAGCAAGCCGTATCCGTTTAGAAATGGACTCCAAGCCCGAGGAGTTGGACCGTTTGGATCGTCGATTAATTCAATTAAAGATCGAACGTGAGGCTCTTAAAAAAGAAAAAGATGAAGCGAGTAAGTCACGGCTCACTGAACTTGAAGAAACTATTTCCGAAGTGGAGAAAGAAGCGGGAGCACTCGAGGAAGTTTGGGCCTCTGAGAAAGCGCTGAATCAAGGTGTGCAAGCAATTAAGGAAGAGCTTGACCGCGCTGAAATTGATTTAGATCAGGCACGGCGCGCGGGCGATTTAGCTCGGATGAGTGAGATCCAGTACGGCGTGATCCCAACCCTTGAGAAAAGTATGGCCGAGGCCCAAGAGGCAAATGAATCTGATGAAGGAAAACTTGTTCGGTCTCGGGTAACTGACGAAGAAATAGCTGAAGTTGTCAGTCGTTGGACCGGTATTCCTGTAGCGAAGATGCTCGAGGGTGAAAAAGACAAGTTACTTCACATGGAAGATGTCTTACATGCACGAGTGGTAGGCCAGAGTACTGCGGTGACAGCGGTCGCCAATGCGGTGCGTCGATCTCGGTCCGGCTTATCTGATCCAAACATGCCCAATGGTTCGTTTTTGTTCCTTGGGCCAACAGGTGTCGGTAAAACTGAACTCTGTAAGAGCCTGGCCCAGTTTTTGTTTGATTCAGAAGACGCCATGGTTCGGATTGATATGTCTGAATTCATGGAGAAGCACTCGGTGGCTCGACTTGTTGGAGCACCTCCCGGATATATCGGATATGAGCAGGGTGGTTATTTGACCGAAGCGGTCCGTCGACGTCCGTACTCTGTTGTGCTCCTTGATGAGGTCGAAAAAGCCCACCCAGATATCTTTAATATTCTTTTGCAGGTACTCGATGATGGCCGTCTGACCGATGGTCAGGGTCGTACGGTCAATTTTTCGAATACGGTTGTGGTGATGACATCGAACTTAGGCTCAGACCTGATTCAGAGCATGGTAAATGAGTCACACGAGACAATTCGTGATGCTGTGATGGGTGTCGTCGGCACTCATTTCCGTCCAGAGTTAATCAACCGAATCGATGATACTGTTGTGTTTCATGCGCTTGGCCGAGACCATATTCGCGGTATTTTGGATGTTCAGTTGTCCTATTTACGTGCCCGTCTAGAAGAGTTGGATTACGGACTCGAGCTGACAGATGAGGCCACTGAAAAACTTTGTGAAGCGGGCTACGATCCGGTGTATGGGGCACGTCCATTGAAACGGGCCATACAGACGCACCTCGAAAACCCGCTCGCAGAATTGCTCCTAAAAGGCGAGTTTGCTGCTGGCACGACTATCAGGGCGGAGCTCACCTTATCTGGTGGGATAAGTTTCCGCGCCTAAATTACAGCGGCCTGTGAGTTGACAGGCTGTTTATGAGTGTCACAATTTGCGGCTTACCTTAATTAATTTACCAAAGAGGATCGGGAGTGGAATTGCTTTCTGGCGGTGAGATGATCATGCGCGCGCTGAAAGAAGAGGGAGTCAAAATGATATTTGGTTACCCGGGCGGTGCGGTTTTACACATTTATGATGCGCTGTATCAGCAAGATTCGGTTGAGCACATTTTAGTGCGGCATGAGCAGGCCGCGGTCCATGCGGCAGATGGTTTTTCGCGGTCAACTGGTGAAGTAGGTGTTGCGCTAGTGACTTCGGGCCCTGGAGCGACTAATGCAATCACTGGCATCGCGACTGCGTATATGGACTCGATTCCGCTGGTTGTAATTTCAGGAAACGTTCCGAGTCACCTCATTGGAAGTGATGCATTCCAAGAGACTGATATGATCGGGTGCTCGCGACCCATCGTTAAACACTCTTTTTTAGTTCGCTCAATTGATGAGATACCCGGTGTCATGAAAAAGGCTTTCCACATCGCCAAGTCGGGTCGCCCGGGCCCCGTCGTTGTCGATGTTCCAAAAGACATGACAGCGCCACAGGAAAAACGCCCATTTCAGTATCCAGAAACGATCAAGCTGCGTTCCTACACGCCCGCCTTGAAGGGCCATACAGGTCAAATCGGCAGAGCGTTGGACCTTCTGTTGGAGGCGAAGAGGCCGGTCATCTACGCGGGCGGCGGTGTGGTCCTGGGTGACGCCGCAGAGGAGCTAACCACACTCTCTAGACGGCTCGGATATCCAGTGACGAATACTCTGATGGGTCTCGGAGCATTTCCCGGTTCCGACGACCAGTTTATTGGAATGCTTGGAATGCATGGCTTTTATGAAGCAAACCAAGCAATGCATCAAGCAGATGTGATTTTTGCGGTCGGCGCCCGTTTCGATGACCGGGTGACGAACAATCCGAAAAAATTCTGTCCAAATGCGCGGATCGTTCACATCGATGTTGACCCGGCATCTATCCAGAAAACAGTGCGTCATA
>MDSV01103325.1_pt1 | contig 11856 bp, 9 predicted proteins | sample 810851 | NCBI WGS metagenome assembly MDSV01 (sample SAMN05326640, study PRJNA326480) | marine metagenome | isolation source: seawater | place: Atlantic Ocean: North East | collected 2012 | reverse complement strand
GTTTTTTCTTTAATTTTATCTAAAGCTTCATAAATAATTTTTTCTGAAGTTGTTTTTTTACCATCATACATTACAAAATTAATAAATTTTGCTAAAACTAATGAACCGTATACTGGATCAGGATAAAAAATTCTTTTAGGAGCTTTTTTTTTTCTAGACATAATTTATTTTGGTTTTTTTGCTCCATATTTAGATCTTTGTTGTTTTCTAGCTGTAACACCCTGTGTATCTAGATTTCCTCTTAAAATATGGTAACGAACTCCTGGTAAATCTTTTACACGTCCGCCTCTAATCAAAACAACTGAGTGTTCTTGAAGATTGTGTCCTTCGCCTGGGATATAACATGTAACTTCATGTCCATTTGATAATCTAACTCTAGCAACTTTTCTTAATGCAGAATTCGGCTTTTTTGGAGTTGTTGTATAAACTTTGGTACACACTCCTCTTTTTTGTGGAGATCTTTCTAAAGCTGGAACTTTACTCCTTAGCTTAGGTTTTATTCTAGATCTTTTTATCAACTGGTTAATAGTTGGCATAATTTCCTTTTAAATTTGAGTGCGGAAGAGATTACAAAATACTTATTTGTACTTAGATAAATCTAGTTAGTGTTTAAGGTTAAAGCACCTTACTTCCAACCATCAAAATTGCGCTATTTGTACTAAATATGTATTAAAAGTCAACACTCTAATACGAAATTTACCTTATAAATTAGGGTTTTTTAGGTAGCTGGTGTGATGTTTTCTTTTAATTTTTCAGTTGGTTGATCAGCAATAGATGCATCTCTCTCTTTAGCAATTTTTTGCCATTTATTTTTTGTATGACCAGTTCCAGCAGGTATTAATCGACCAACTATAACATTCTCTTTAAGACCATCAAGCTTATCAACTTTTCCTCTTATGGCAGCATCTGTGAGAACTCTAGTTGTTTCTTGAAAGGATGCAGCTGATATAAATGAATTAGTTTGTAAAGAAGCTTTTGTAATTCCTAATAAAATTCTTTCTGAAGTAGCTGGTTTTTTATTTTCTTGTTTTAAATTATCGTTTTCTTCATCCAAAATAATTTTATCAACTATTTCACCTTGTAAATATTTTGAATCTCCAGATGTTTTTATTTCAACTTTTTTTAACATTTGTCTTAATATAGTCTCAATATGCTTATCATTAATTACAACTCCTTGGAGTCTATAAACTTCTTGAACTTCGTTAACAAAATAATCAGTCAAGTATTCTATGCCTAATATTCTTAAAATATCATGTGGGGCTGGGCTACCATCTAAGAGGTATTCACCTTTTTTAATTTTTTCACCTGGATTAAAATTAATATGTTTACCTTTAGGTATTAGATAAGAGGAAGATGTTCCGTCAACTTTTACGATTGATACTTTTTGTTTACCTCTAAGCTCTTTACCAAATTCTATCGAACCATTATTTTCTGCAATTATCGCGCTATCCTTAGGTCTTCTTGCTTCGAATAATTCAGCAACTCTTGGTAGACCTCCTGTAATATCTTTAGTTTTAGAAGTTTCTTTGGGTAATCTTGCTAAAACATCACCGGCAGTAACTTTCTGTCCATCAGCCACAGATAGTATTGAGTCTGGTACTAAATAATATCTAGCTTCATTATCATCAGCCTTTTTAACTACATTTCCTTTTTCATCTCTAAGAGTAATTCTTGGTTTTAATTCTGAATTTTTTGATTGTGATCTCCAATCTAAAACTGATTTAGAGCTTATCCCAGTCATATCATCAACTGTTTCTGCTATTGATACACCATCAACCAAGTCCATATAACTAGCAACACCACTTTTTTCGGCAATAACTGGTAACGTATATGGGTCCCATTCACAAATCTTTTTACCTTTAGCAACTTCTTCTTCACTATCACAATAGAGTTTAGCTCCATACGGAACTTTATATATAGCAAGCTGCCTTCCATTTGTATCTTCAATAAATACTTGGGTATTTCTTCCCATGATAATTTTATTCTTTTTAGAATCTTCAATAATATTTCTATTGATAATTTTTATTATTCCTGAAGAATGAGCAACAACTTGGGATTCCTCTTTTATTTGCGCAGTACCACCAACGTGGAAAGTTCTCATTGTTAGCTGTGTTCCTGGTTCACCAATTGACTGTGCGGCGATCATTCCGATAGCCTCTCCTTCAGCAACTATTTTACCTCTTGATAAATCGCGGCCGTAACAAAGAGCACATACGCCATTTTTTGAGATACAAGTTATTACTGAATGAACTTTAATAGATTTAACTCCAGCAGTATCTATTTTTTCACATGCTTCTTCATCAATAATATTTTTTTTACTGAAAATTACCTCACCAGTAATTGGGTGTTTGATATCTTCTGCAGCAGTTCTTCCTAGCACTCTATCTGCTAAACTTACGATTATATTTCCACCCTCAATAATTTCAGAAAGTGTAAGAGAGTCTTTAGTTTTGCAGCCACAATCATGTTTAGTAATTGAAATATCTTGGGCAACATCACAAAGTCTTCTGGTCAAATAACCAGAGTTTGCTGTTTTAAGTGCTGTATCTGCTAGACCTTTTCTTGCTCCGTGTGTAGAGTTAAAATACTCTAAAGCTGTTAATCCTTCCTTAAAATTTGCAATAATTGGTGTTTCTATAATTTCACCAGAAGGTTTGGCTATTAAACCTCTCATTCCAGCTAACTGTTTCATTTGAGCCGCGGATCCTCTAGCTCCAGAATTTGCCATCATAAAAACTGAATTTGTTTCTATTCTGTCATTAGATTTAATTGTTGTAGCGGATGATATTTCCTTCATCATTTCGTTTGCGACTAAATCTGTAGTTTTAGACCAAACATCAACAACTTTATTATATTTTTCTCCTCGTGTAATTAAACCCTCAGAGTACTGGGTCTCATAATTTTCTATTTGTTTTTTTGCATCATTAACAAGTTTTTCTTTAGTTTTTGGTATAATTAAATCATCTTTTCCAAATGATATGGCAGCTTTAAAAGCATGTTTAAAACCTAGTGCTTTTAATTTATCACAAAAAATTACAGTTTCCTTTTGACCACAATAACGGTAAACAACATCAATTATTTCTGAAATTTGTTTTTTGGAGAGAGTTTTATCTACTAAGGAAAATTTTATTTTCTGATTTTTTGGAAGAATGCTTGATAAGATAAATCTTCCGGCAGTACTACGATGTTTTTCAAATATCTTATTTCCTTTTTCATCAATAGTTTCGTATCTACAAATTATATCAGAATGTAAACTTATATTTCCACTTTCAATTGCCTGTTCTATTTCTGAAATATTAGTAAAATAACCTTTTGGTTTTTTATCTTTTTCAACTTTTTCATTGGCTTGAGAAAGATAATAAAGACCTAAAACCATATCCTGACTCGGTACTATAATAGGCTTACCATTTGATGGGCTTAATATATTGTTTGTTGACATCATTAACACTCTAGCTTCTAATTGAGCCTCAATACTTAAAGGAATATGAACTGCCATTTGATCCCCATCAAAATCTGCATTAAAAGCTGAACAAACTAATGGGTGCAATTCAATGGCGCTTCCCTCGATCAGTTTTGCTTCAAACGCTTGCACTCCTAATCTATGTAAGGTTGGCGCTCGATTTAAAATCACAGGATGTTCTCTTATAATTGTTTCTAATGCATCCCATACTTCTGGTTTTTCTTTTTCAACTAATTTCTTTGCTTGTTTTATTGTAGTTGCTAGTCCAAGTTTATCTAATCTTGCATAAAGGAATGGTTTAAAAAGTTCTACTGCCATTTTCTTAGGTAGTCCACATTGATGTAACTTTAGTTCGGGACCAGAAACAATTACTGATCTTCCTGAGTAATCTACTCTTTTTCCTAAAAGATTTTGTCTAAACCTACCTTGTTTACCTTTTAACATTTCAGCTAAAGATTTAAGAGGTCTTTTTCCTGTACCAGTGATTACACGACCTCTTCTTCCATTATCAAATAATGCATCGACTGACTCTTGCAGCATTCTTTTTTCGTTCCGTACAATTATATCAGGAGCTTTCAAATCAATTAATCTTTTTAATCTATTGTTTCTGTTAATAACTCTTCTATACAAATCATTTAAATCGGATGTAGCAAATCTGCCTCCATCTAGTGGGACCAATGGTCTAAGTTCAGGCGGTATAACTGGAATACTTGTTAAAATCATCCACTCAGGTTTATTTCCTGAAGAAATAAATGATTCAATTAATTTTAATCTTTTAATTGCTCTCTCTTCATTAACTTTAGATTTAATTTCTTTTAGAATTTCTCTTAATTTATCTCTCTCCGCTTTGAGGTCTAATTTCATTAAAATTTCTCTTATTGCTTCAGCACCTATTCCTGCTTCAAAAGCATCTTCTCCATATTCATTTTGAGCTTTTAAATATTCTTCTTCGCTTAATATTTGATGTTTTTTAAGTTTCGTAAGACCAGGTTCTATCACAAGGAAGCTTTCAAAATATAAAACTTTTTCGACATCCTTAAGTTTCATATCAATAGCTGCAGAAATTCGACTTGGTAGAGATTTGAGAAACCAAATGTGAGCAACAGGAGTTGCGAGTTCTATATGACCCATTCTATCTCTTCTAACGTTGGATCTTGTAACCTCTACTCCACATTTTTCACATATTATACCTCTAAATTTCATTCTTTTATATTTTCCACATAGACATTCGTAATCTTTAATAGGTCCAAAAATACGTGCACAGAAAAGACCGTCTTTTTCTGGTTTAAAGGTTCTATAATTTATTGTTTCCGGTTTTTTTATTTCACCAAATGACCAAGATTTTATTTTTTCTGGCGAAGCTAAAGTGATTTTTATTTTATTGAATTTTTGTTCAAGTGTTTCGGCTTCAAATAATTTACTAATATTTTTTTTCATAATAATTAGTTTAGGTCCAAATCTAAACCTAAAGACTTTATTTCATTTACTAAAACATTAAACGATTCAGGTATACCTGATTCAAATTTATCATCACCTTTTACAATAGTTTCATAAACTTTTGTACGTCCTGCAACATCGTCAGATTTTACTGTAAGCATCTCTTGAAGTGTATAAGCAGCTCCATATGCTTCTAATGCCCAAACTTCCATTTCACCAAATCTTTGTCCCCCGAGCTGGGCTTTACCACCTAAAGGTTGTTGAGTAACAAGACTGTAAGGGCCTGTTGATCTAGCGTGAATTTTGTCTTCAACTAAGTGATGTAATTTTAACATATAGATAGTTCCAACTGTAACTTTTCTATCAAATTTTTCACCTGTACGTCCGTCCCATAAATTTGTTTGGCCAGATGAAGGTAAATCAGCTAATTTTAATAATTCAGTAACGTCATCCACTGAAGCTCCATCAAAAACTGGAGTTGAAATTGGTACTCCAGAAGATAGTGTGTTTGTCAATTCACCAAATGCCTTATCTTCTAATGTTTTAATATGACTTTCGTAAACATTTTTATCATAAACCTTTTTAAGAATTTCTTGAATTAAATTTGTTCTTTTTTTAACATCATTTTGATGTTTGATAATTTGATTTATTTTTTCTCCTAATTCTGAACAAGCCCAACCTAAATGTGTTTCTAAAATTTGACCTACATTCATACGGCTAGGTACACCTAAAGGGTTAAGAACTACATCAACAGGTCTTCCATCTTCTCTATAAGGCATATCTTCAATTGGAACTATTTTACTAATAACTCCTTTATTTCCATGTCTACCTGCCATTTTATCTCCTGGTTTCAAGCTTCTTTTAATTGCAACAAAAACTTTAACCATTTTTAATACATTAGGAAGCAAATCATCACCCTGTTGAATTTTTTCTACTTTGTCTTCAAATCTAGCTTTTATATCTTGTTTAACGTTTGTGTATTGATCTTTAAGAAGCTGTAAATCATTATTAGTTTTTTCATCTGAAGAGTTAAGCTTCCAAATTTCATTCAAATTCATTTTTTCAATTGCTTCCTTTGATAAACTATCATTGTTATTAAATTTTTTATTTTTAATGATTTCCTGAGCTCTAATTTTAATATTTCTTTCAAGAATTTCTTCCTCTACAGATTTGTCTTCTTGAACTGCTTCAATCTCTGATCTTTCTATAGCAGTAGATCTTTCGTCTTTTTCAATTCCATGCCTGTTAAAAACTCTAACATCTACAACAATACCATTGCTGCCTGGAGGCATTTTAAGAGAAGAGTCTCTTACATCTGTAGCTTTTTCTCCAAAAATAGATCTTAACAGTTTTTCTTCAGGATTAGACATTGTGTCTCCCTTAGGTGTTACTTTTCCAACTAAAATATCTCCAGCTTTTACTTCTGCACCAATATAAACAACTCCTGATTCATCTAAATTTCTTAGTGATTCTTCACTAATATTAGGTATATCTCTAGTTATTTCTTCTGTACCCAACTTCGTATCACGTGTCATTATTTCATGTTCCTCAATATGAATTGAAGTAAACACATCATCTGTTACACATCTTTCTGATATTAATATTGAATCTTCAAAATTATAGCCAAGCCATGGCATGAACGCTACAGTCACATTTTTTCCTAAAGCTAATTCTCCTAATTTTGTTGCTGGTCCATCAGCTATAATATCTCCTTTTTTAATAACATCTCCAATTTTTACTAATGGTTTTTGGTTAATGGTCGTATTTTGATTTGATTTTTGAAATTTAAATAAGTTATAGATATCCACTCCAGATTTTGAAAGATTTTTTTCAAATGCTTTGACAACAATTCTTTTTCCATCAATTTTATCAATTATACCATCTCTTTTTGCAATAATTGTAACACCTGAATCTAAAGCAACATCTCTTTCTATACCCGTTCCCACTAATGGTGATTCTGGTTTTAATAAGGGCACAGCTTGTCTCATCATGTTTGACCCCATTAAAGCTCTGTTTGCATCATCATTTTCTAGAAACGGAATTAACGAAGATGCTACTGAGACTAATTGTTTTGGAGATACATCTACATATTCAACAGAATCGGGTTTGGCTAACATAAAATTTAATGATTTTCTGCATGAGACTAATTCTTCTAAAAAATTTCCATTTTTATCTATTTGAGTATTACCCTGTGCTATTGTAAAATTTTCTTCTTCTATAGCCGATAGATACACAATTTGATCAGATACTTTTCCATCAATAACTTTTCTGTAAGGGCTTTCAATAAAACCATATTTGTTTACTCTAGCAAATGTCGCTAAACTATTTATTAACCCAATGTTAGGTCCTTCGGGAGTCTCAATTGGACATATTCTTCCATAATGTGTTGGATGAACGTCTCGAACCTCAAAACCTGCTCTTTCTCTTGTAAGACCTCCAGGACCTAAAGCAGAAACTCTTCGTTTATGAGTAATTTCTGAAAGTGGATTTGTTTGATCCATAAATTGCGATAACTGAGAAGTAGCAAAAAAATCTTTTAAGGCAGCAGTAATTGGTCTAGGGTTAACTAAATCTTGTGGCATTGCTGACTCTACTTCAAGTAAAACAGACATTTTTTCTTTAATTGCCCTTTCCATTCGTAAAATTCCAATTCTAAATTGATTCTCTACTAATTCACCCACAGATCTTACCCTTCTATTTCCTAAATGATCAATATCATCGACTTCACCTTTTCCATCTTTTAGATCAAGCATATGTTTGATAATAGCAACAATATCATCATTACGAAGGATAGTTATATTGTCGTTACATTTTAAATGAAGTTTGTTATTTAATTTAACTCTGCCTACATCAGACAAATCATATCTTTCAGATTTAAAAAATAATCCATTAAAAATTTCATTAGCTACTTCAAAAGAGGGTGGCTCCCCAGGTCTGAGAACTTTATAAATATCATTAATCGCCTCTTCCTTAGAATTATTTTTGTCTTCGTTTAATGTGTCAATTAAATAAGATCCTTTTGTAACTGGATTAACATCAGCTATTTCAAGATCAAATATACTAAATTCTAAAATTTTATCTAAATTCTCTTGGTCTATTAAAGCACCAGATTTAAGAAAAACTTCTTTAGTATTTGGATCTAATAAATTATTTTTAATATATTTTCCAATAAAAAAATCAGATGTAAAAGAAATATGTTTTAAACCATCGTCATGCAATTTTTTGGCAATTACAAAATTTATTTTTGATCCTTTGTTTAAAAGTTTTTTTCCATCTTTAGCATTAATTAGGTCGGTTCTAAGTTTAATTGGACGTTTATAATCATTAGGATTAAATTTGCTTTTCCAAACTTTTTTCTCTTTATCGTAATTAAAATTAACAAAATCATAGAATATTTCTAATATTTCTTTCCTAGAATATCCTAAGGCATATAAAAAAGTTGTTATTGGTAATTTTCTTTTTCTATCTATTCTAAAATAAAGACGATCTTTTGCGTCATATTCAAAATCTAACCATGATCCTCTGTTTGGAATTATTCTACAATTGAAAAGAAATTTACCACTGGCGTGTGTTTTCCCTTTATCATGATCAAAAAATACTCCAGGACTACGGTGCATTTGATTTACCACAACTCTTTCTACTCCATTGATTACAAAAGTTCCGCTTGGTGTCATTAATGGAATATCTCCCATATAAACTTCTTGTTCTTTGGCAGATAAAACCTGTTTTGTATTGTTCTCTAAATCAATATCGTAAACAACTAGTCTCAATGTAGGTTTCAATGAAGATGCGTAGGTTAAATCCCTTTGCCTGCACTCATCAACATCAAATTTTGGTTTCTCTAATCGAAATGAAATATATTCTAATGTAGCTTTATCTGATAATTCTTCGATGGGGAAAATGCTTTTAAAAACTCTTTCTAAGCCTTTTTGCAAACTTTCATTGCTTGGATCGTGTGCTATTAGAAATTGATCATATGATTTTTTTTGTACATCTATAAGATTTGGAATGGATAAACTTTCTTTAAGTTTTCCAAAGTTTTTTCTTATACTTTTTTTCTCAGTAAAAGATAATTCCATGCACAATCTTACATTTTAAAATGTAAGTAAAAAAATTTAATAATAATAAAATACTACTTTAATTCTACTTTAGCTCCGGCAGCTTCAAGTTTTTTCTTAGCTTCCTCTGCTTCTTTTTTTGGAACACCAGCTTTAACTTCTTTTGGTGCTGCTTCCACTAAATCTTTTGCTTCTTTTAAACCTAAAGCGGTAAGTGCTCTAACTTCTTTAATTACGTTAATTTTTTTATCTCCCGCTGATGTTAGAAAGATTGTAAAATCAGTTTTTTCTTCAGCTGCCGCTGCTCCACCTGCTGCTGGTGCTGCTGCTGCTGGTGCTGCTGCTGTTACACCCCATTTTTCTTCTAATTGTTTTGATAAGTCGGCTGCTTCAACAACTGTTAACTTTGATAATTCATCTATAATTTTATTTAAATCTGCCATTGAATTCTCTTTCTCTAATTTTATATTTTTTTACTCTTTGCGTGCGCCAAAATAGCAATTTTTGAGCCAGGCGCAAGTAAAATACTTATTATTTTTTGAGCTGGAGTAGTTAAAATACCTGTAATTTTAGCTCTAGCCTCATCTAAAGTAGGAAGTGTGGCAATTTTCGCCACTTCCTCTAGAGAAAGAGGCTCTTCTTCCATTATTCCACCAATGATTTTTAAATTTGTGTTTTTTTTTGCAAATTTTGTAAGAATTTTTGCTGACGTAATTGCGTCTTCGGAAAAAACTACTGCTGTAGGTCCAGTGAATAAATTCTCCAATTTTTTAAATTTACTTCCCTCTAATGCAAGTTTAGTAATTCTATTTTTTGTAATCTTAAAAAGTATGCCATGTTTTCTCATTTCAGATCTAAGTTCATCAATTTGTTTTACTGTTAAACCTTGGTAATGAGTCACAAAAATTGAACTAGTTTTTTGAAAAAAACTTTTCATTTCATCTATATAATTTTTCTTTTTAGTTTTGTGCATCATATTTTAAGCCTGTATGAAATTCCCATCGTTGATGTAATGTATGTAGATACAATAAAATCACCCTTTAGACCACTAGGTTTTTCCTTTTCAACAGTTTGCATAAACTCTTTATAATTTTCAATAATTTTTGTATCAGTGAAACTTTTTTTTCCAATTGATGCAGATAAATTTCCATCTTTGTCGTTCTTAATTTCAATTTGACCTTCTTTCAAAGCTTTAACGGTCTTTTTAATATCATTAGTAACTGTTCCAAGTTTAGGGTTTGGCATTAAACCTTTTGGTCCCAAAATTTTTCCTAATTTTCCCATTTTAGACATCATTGCGGGTGTTGCTATAAGTTTATCAAAATTAATTTTTCCTGATGTTATATCATTAGTCAGGTTTTCTGAACCATATACATCAGCACCAGATTCTTTTGCTTCATTAACTTTTCCGTCCTCACATAACACTGCCACTTTAATTTTTTTTCCATTACCATTAGGTAAGTTAACAACAGTTCTTAGTGTAATTTCCTCTTTCTTTTTCTTAAGATTAAGTTTTAGAGATATATCAATAGATTCATCAAACTTAGTTGTGCAATTTTCTTTAACTTTTTTAATTGTTTCTTCTAGGGTATTCATCTTTTCGTCTTTCTTTTTATCAATTAAGTTTTTATATCTCTTTGAAATTTTTTTGCTCATCAGTCCTTAACCTCTATACCCATCGATCTTGCGGATCCGCTAATTATTTTTACTGCTTCTTCAATGTCGTTTGCGTTTAAATCTTTCATCTTTTCTTGAGCAATCTTTTCTGCTTGTTTTTTAGTAATAGATCCTACTACTACTCTACCAGGTTCTTGTGAACCACTTTTAAGTTTAGCTGCTTCTTTAATAAAATGTGAAGCTGGAGGAGACTTAATAACAAAATCAAATTTTTTATCTTTGTAAACAGTTATTACAACAGGAACAGGCTTGCCCATAAAGCTTTTAGTTTTTTCATTAAATGCTTTACAAAATTCCATAATATTTATTCCTCTTTGACCTAATGCTGGACCAACTGGAGGCGCAGGATTAGCTTGCCCTCCTTTTATTTGTAATTTAACGTATCCTGTAATTTCTTTAGCCATAATTATGATTTTTCAACCTGGTTATACTCTAATTCTATTGGAGTGGGTCGACCAAAAATAGAAACTGATACTTTTAGCCGCGATTTTTCTTCATCAACTTCTTCTACTAGACCAGTGAAAGAAGCAAACGGACCTTCACATACTTTCACTTGTTCTCCTATATCAAAACTTACACTTGGTTCAGGCACTAATGAACCTTCTTTTATATTACCCAATATCTTATCAATTTCTTTATCAGTAACTGGCACTGGTTTTCCTGTGGTTCCTAAAAATCCTGTTACTTTCTGAATATTTTTTATCATATGATAAAGGTCTTTATCCATTTCCATTTTTATTAATACGTAGCTAGGAAAAAACTTCTTTTTCCTTTGGACTCTTTTACCTCTCTTAACTTCCGTAACTTCATGTATTGGAACCAAAACTTCACTAATTTTTTCATTCAATTCCTTAACTTTAATGGTTTCTTTCAAAGTTTCTGCCACTTTTTGCTCAAATCCCGAAAAAGTTTGAACTATATACCAATTTTGCATATTAAAAATTAATAGTTAAAATTATATCCAATAGAAATTTATATATTTGATCTAAAAGTAAAAAAAATATTGCAGCAATAGTAGCTAAAACAAATACCATAGCTGATCCAAGAAGAACCTCTCTTTTATTGGTCCAAGAAACTTTAAAGGCTTCTTGTTTAACGCCCTGTATAAATTTAAATGGATTTATCATTTTTATAATTCCTTTTTGGCAGGAGCGGAGGGAATCGAACCCCCAACCTCCGGTTTTGGAGACCGGCGCTCTACCAATTGAGCTACACTCCTAGTAG
>MDSV01041459.1_pt1 | contig 11856 bp, 10 predicted proteins | sample 810851 | NCBI WGS metagenome assembly MDSV01 (sample SAMN05326640, study PRJNA326480) | marine metagenome | isolation source: seawater | place: Atlantic Ocean: North East | collected 2012 | reverse complement strand
TGGCTAATAATGGTGAGAGCCTTCCTCAGCTTATGGCTAAATTATAGAGCAAACCGTAAATAAGAATTTATTAAAAACTACCAAGGTTCCTATCTAGATTTATCTAGAGTACTGAGAAAGTATTATTAGCCATTAAATATTTTAAGAGATATGTAAAATTCGTTTAGCATTTTCACTAAGAATTTTCGTTTTATCTTCGTTATTCAGATGTAATGACTCCATCCATTCTACTCCTGGATCATTGGCCACAAACGGCCAATCGACGGAGAATAAAATTCTATCGACTCCCATTTCTTGTATACTACATAGCAGTGCAGGATCAGAAAAATTACCACTAGTTGTTACATAAAAATGCTCACTAAAAACATCCCTAAAAGATAAACTCTTATTTCCAGGCCGAGATAAAGCATGATCAATGCGCCATAGTAGAAATGGAATCCCCTCTCCCAGATGACCCAGAATAATTTTAATCCCAGGATACTTTTCTAACACACCACTTAAAACTATTCGAATAGCAGCAGTTGCAGTTTCAACGGTGAAACCCCACGCGGCAGTTTCCAGCCCAGGATAATCAGTTAAATAGTCTTGATAATACGTGTCTACAACCGCTGGATGCGGAAGAGCCGGATGGATATATATTGGTACATCAAGTGATGCAGCACGCTCAAATATTGGCCAAAATTTCTTATCATCAAAAAAAGTGCCATTAGTTAGACCATGGATAATAGCCCCCTTAAAACCTAATTGATTAACACAACGCTCAAGTTCGTCAGCAGCTGCCGCAGCGTCGGGGGTTGGTAATGATGCCAAACCAGCAAACCTCTGAGGATTAGTTTTAATTATAGATGCCAATCGATCGTTTACCCCAGCAGCCAATAAGGATGCAGAATCAGGATCAAGACGCTGAGTTCCTGGGGGAGCATGAGATAAAACCTGTATATCAATACCCGCTTCATCCATTTCTCTAAGGCGCAATTCTCCAACATCCTCAAGACGCTGTCGCAACCCACTTGGAACCTCATCAGCAGACGAAAAATGCTGTGTTAGCTCAGGATCAAAATAATGTTCCTCTATTGCTATAACTTGTTGATCACGTTTAGTTGCCATAACTTTTTCCTTTATCTAACCTTGATATATATATCAGCAAATTTATAGAGAGTATTAAGGATAAACCCCTTAAAAGCAAAAAACATTAAAATGAGATAACATATTTATTATAAATACAAACCTTAAGTTCTTTTATCTAACTTTCTACCAAGATAGCAAAATAATAATACTTGTATGCATAAGGAGCAGCCAGTTGAGTAAAAACTTAAATCTTGATGAAAATAAAGTTATTGGAATTGAACATTGGACGTATAAGGAAAATATTCGTCTTTTTCTTTGGGAAAAATTTATTAGCTCTCCATTAAATAAAAAGCATACACTGCTATTTATACACGGGTCTTCGATGGCATCACAGCCAACTTTTGATTTACATGTTGAAGATCGTCCTTATTCGTCAGCTATGAATTGGTTTGCACTGCAAGGGTTTGATGTGTGGTGTTTAGACATGGAAGGTTATGGTCATTCAGATAAAGATAGAGATTCGAATTTTGATATATCCAATGGCGCTAATGATATAGCTGCTGCTTGTGATTATATATTTGAACTACGTTGTATAGATAATTTATACATGTATGGCATATCATCAGGGGCATTACGTGCAAGTCTTTTTGCACAAAACAATCCATCTAAGGTTTCTAGGCTAGCCTTAGACGCAATGGTATGGACTGGTAAAGACAGCCCAACTTTAGAAAACAGACGTAAAAAGCTTCCCGAATTTATTAGAAGTAATAGGCGAAAAATAGATTACGATTTCGTACGCTCAATATTTCTTCGCGATCACGAAGGGTCCGCAGAAAATAGTGTAATTGATTCCTTTGCTAGAGCAATTTGCGCTTTGGATGATTCCATACCTAATGGAACTTATGTCGATATGTGCAAAAATCTACCAATAGTTAATCCAGAAAATATTACTATGCCTACTCTTATAATGAGAGGCCAATGGGATGGAATAGCTTCTATGGATGATCTCTTGGACTTTTTTAGACTACTACCCAACCCAGACAAGCAGTTTAAAGTTATGCCAGGTATATCACATGCTAGTTTTCAACAAAAAAATTATCTGCTAGCCTACCAAATCCTGTATCATTTTTTAACTCAACCAGAACCAGTTTTTACTGGCAAACTCTAAAAAGTAAATTTTAAAATATTTTTTATTAATTAACCAATAACCTAAAAGTTTTATATAAATACAAATATAAACTATGTCATAAATGTAAATTGTAAAAAATTCTTATTAATAATAGTCTTGACTAAATATACGATAATCATCAACGATACTTAACGATAAATTTTGTAAATCATTAGGACAACAAATTAATAAAATAATTCTTGAATTCTCTATCGATAGGCTTAATTAGGGGGAACTGATGCCAACAAAAACCATAGTCGACAACATTATTATAGAACGTGATCTGCCAATTAGAATGGACGACGGTGTTGTACTTCGTGCCGATGTATACCGTCCCAATACAAATAAAAAAGTACCAATTGTTATGGCGGGTGGGCCCTATGGCAAAGGCGTTAAATACCAGGAACATTACAAACCTCTTTGGGATTCGCTGCTTAAAATGCATCCAAATGTTTTGTCAGGTTCAAAACATCGCTGGCTAACATGGGAAACTGTTGACCCTGAAATATGGGTACCATGGGGATATGCTTGCGTGCGATTAGATTCTCGTGGTGCTGGTCGCTCTCCAGGCTACTTAGATATTTTTTCACCTCGTGAAACTCAAGATTTTGCTAACGCAATCGAGTGGGCAGGAGCGAGAAAATGGTCAAATGGAAAAGTTGGTCTAAACGGTGTATCTTACTATGCAATTAATCAGTGGCATGTGGCAGCACTGCAACCTAAAGCTTTAAAAGCTATGATTCCATGGGAAGGAGCTGCTGATTCTTACCGCGAGTGGGCGAGGCATGGCGGAATTCTATCAAATAAATTTATGGAAATATGGTATCCACGTCAGGTTGAAAATGTTCAACATGGTTATACGAAGGGCCCACGAGATCACTGGATGAAAACACGTGCAACTGGGCCAGCAAGTCTTAGCTCTGATGAACTGGCAGAAAACCGTAGTGATTCATTGGAAAATTTTCGCGTTCGCGAAATGGATGATGACTGGTATAGATCACGTTCTCCTGATTGGTCACAAGTAAAAGTTCCGTTTCTAAGTGCTGCTAGTTGGGCCGGTTTTGGCTTACATCCACGCGGTAATTTCGAGGCTTTTACTCAAGCTGCGTCCAAGGAAAAATGGCTGGAAGCGCACCCTGGCCGCCATGAAGAATGGTTTTATTTAGCCTATGGCATGGAATTACAAAAACGCTTTTTTGATTATTACTTAAAAGGCGAGAAGAATGGCTGGAACCGCGAACCAAAAGTTTGGGTAAATGTTCGTCGACCATTTTCAAAAGAATTCGAGTTACGCAAAGAAGGTGCATGGCCACTAAGAGGAACTCAATGGACAAAATTGTATTTTAACGCTAGTGGCAACGGGAAACTCGACTGGAAAACTTCTAGTCGTAAATCATCTAAAACAATCCGTGCTCTTTCTCGCGGGGTTACTTGGATGTCTCCACCTCTCAAACAAGATACGGAGTTAACCGGCCCAATGGCAGCTAAAGTGTTCGTTTCATCGTCAACAGTTGATTGCGATCTTTTTGTTACCATGCAAGCCTTTGCCCCTAATGGACGCGAGGTGCATTTTCAAGGAACTGTTGACCCCAAAACTCCGCTTGCTCAAGGTTGCCTGCGCGCTTCTCATCGCAAACTAGACACAAAGCTCTCAAAACCTTGGCGGCCTTATCATAGTCACGATGACAAACAAATGCTTATTCCAGGTAAGGTATATGAGTTGGATGTAGAAATTTGGCCACAAAGTGTTATGTTACCCAAGGGCTACCGAATAGCTGTAAACATCACTGGCCAGGATTTTGATCGTCCGGGACCTGCAGTTGAAGCTTATGTGCCCTCGCGCGGTTCAGGTCCTTTTTTACATGATGACCCAGTTGATAGACCAAAAGAAATATTTGGCGGTAAGACAACAATTCATAGTGGTAAAGGACAAGAGTCTTATATTCTTCTGCCTATTATACCAGAGCGTAAAAACAAGTCAGTAAAACACGATGGTAACGAAGCCAGCGTAGCTGATTAATTAAAGTTTGGTTCTATTGGGCAAAGGGTAAGTTAGACCCGATGCTCAATAGAATCAGAAACCTCCGTACAAATACGAACTATGTCATTAGGTAATGTTATCATAGCATCGTGGCTTGTATTCAAAACCTCTGCCCTCCAGTTAGGGTCAGATTTAGCTTCGTTTAAATAACGATCGAAAGTTTCGTTAGGATAACCAGTAGCTCGAATATAAGTCCTGTTAGTAATAGCACTATGAGCGCCTGTTAAATGAGCCTTGTCACGAAATGTTTTCGCCGCCTGAGGTGTCATTTTAGATCGAATCCACTTCTGGTCATTACAGTCTTCCACTCCAAATAACTTTGGATCTGGTGGAGGCATACACCAAGCATCTTCAATATTTTCTTCAATCATTACCTTTCTCCATTCAGGTAACAAATCATTTTGTGAAACTCCATCTGAAGCGATAAAAGCATTCTGATAAATCAGGGCTGCAATACGTTCAGGCATACGGTCGGCCACGCAAGTCGTCACCATACCAGCGTAGCTCGCAGCCACTAATATAACTTCACTTAAATCCTCCCATCTAATTACATTCTCAATATCAACTATATTAGTTTCAAGTCCAATTTCTGGCGATAATAAATGACTGCGTTCTCCAAAACCTGTCAGCGTTGGGGTAAATACATTATGTCCCAAAGCAAGTAATTTTGGACTTACCCGAGACCAACACCAGCCTCCATGCCAAGCCCCATGCACTAAAACAAAGGTTGCCATTTACATCTCCCGTTTATTTTCAAATAATAATTATAACATAAATTATAATATTACTATCGCCGCTTTTGGTCTAAGGAGAAGAATAATGCATTTAAAAGATAAAACAGTTCTCGTTACTGGTGGAGGTCGCGGTTTAGGAAGAGCCTACTGCGAAGCCCTTTCAAAAGCTGGTGCCTCGGTCGTAGTAGCCGATATTCGTGAAACACAAGACACCGTAGAAACTATTATTTCAAGAGGAGGAAAAGCAATTGGGTTATCACTAGATGTAACTGATATGTTGAGCTGTCAAAATATGGCTGATAGAGCAATTAAAGAATACGGGAATATTAACTGTCTGGTTAACAATGCTGCCCTTTATGGAGACATTTCTGGGGGTAGGTTTGATCAATTGAAAGATGATCAATGGGATAATGTAATGGCGGTTAACGTGAAAGGTATCTGGCAGTGCTGTAAAGCTTGTGTTCCATATCTTCGAAAATCCGGTGGAGGGTCAATAATAAATATATCATCTTTGGCGGCCACTTTTGGTATGCCTTATGCACTTGATTACGCCACCTCGAAAGCAGCGGTAATTGGTCTTACGCGCAGCTTAGCAAGAGAATTAGGAAGAGATTGGATACGTGTTAATGCAGTTGCTCCTTCAGCGGTATTAACTGAAGGCACCAATGAGTTTATGGGCGAAAAAAAAGAAAAAACCTTACAAATAATCTCTGAAGGGCAAAGTCTAAAAAGCAACCTAAGAACAGAAGATATGACTGGTACAATATTATACTTAGCATCAGATGATAGTAAATTTGTTACCGGTCAGACCATAATGGTAGACGGTGGAACCGTAATGCTATAATCAGGCTGGCTCTAACCAACAACTAAATTAATGGACATATGATGAGTGGCTTCGTAATTGGCATTATTTTGCTAAGTTCACTGTTGCATGCTTCGTGGAACGCTCTAGTTAAAGCAGGAGAGGACAAATGGTTAACTCCTGCAGTGATATGTGCTTTTTCAGCTATCTTTGGTTTAATAGCCGCCATTATCCTTCCACTTCCACACAGCCACCACTGGCCATGGATTATAGCGTCAGGCTGTCTTCATCTTACCTATTTTACTTTGTTAGTTATTGCCTATGGACTTGGAGACTTTAGTAGAGTGTACCCAATAGCCCGCGGAACCTCACCTTTACTAGTTTTTATTGCAGCCGGACCAGTCCTTGGTGAATCATTAAAAGTAGAGTCAGGATTAGCCATAATGCTTGTAGTGGTTGGGGTAATGAGTCTTGCCTGGGACCGTAATCTTTTTATAAAAAAACAAGGAAAAGCTGTTTTATATGCCATATTAACAGGCGCAGCCATAGCCGCTTACTCTATAACTGATGCATCTGGTTTACGAATAATGTCTAACGATATTGAACATGCGACGTTCGTTTATCTTGCATGGATAATGATAGTGGCATGCGTGCCATTCGTTCTCGTAGTTGGCTACATTCGATGGGGAAAAATTACTCCATACCTCATTAGCTATGGTCTTCGTGGTTCTGTAGGCGCACTATTTGCCCTGATTAGTTATGCCTTAATTTTATGGGCTTATTCTAAAGCCCCTGCTGCACCTGTTGCTGCCATACGTGAAACAGGTGTAATTTTTGCAGCAATAATTGGTGCGCTTACATTAAGAGAAAAATTTGGAATTCGCCGAGTACCAGCAGCCATTCTAGTTACACTAGGAGCCGCTGGACTTCATCTCACCAATTGATCTAAAATTTTAGAAAGTATCTACTCACGCTACTAAGACTTGAAAAAATAGTGACTATTTGTCAAATTCGGTCTTAATAATGTTATTGACTATATAAATTTAAAAAAACAATTAATCCTAAGGTGATTGCATGGGTTACAATAATAAAATAAATATTTTTGATTACCGAAAGGTTAATAAATCAGACGAATTTGAAGATATTCCCATTCTTGACGTCGGTCCATACCTGGCCAATGAACCTGGAGCCAGAGAGAATTTAGCTGAAAATATCCGGTTTATTCAGGAAACTATTGGTTTCTACGTCATCGTTAACCACGGAATACCGCGCAGTGTAATGGATAATGCATATGGTGCACTTAAACAGTTTTTTTCTTTATCTACTGAAGAAAAGCTTAAACTTAAATTTGGCAAATCTTCAGTGGGCTATATCGCACCAAAATCAACTGTATACGTCACATCCAAAGTCAATAAAAACACTAAGCAGGATCTAAATGAAACTCTAGCTCTAGCATTGGACCGAAGTGATGATCACCCTTACATCAAAAGGGGTCTAAGATTTGTTGGACCCAATCCTTGGCCACAAAATCTTCCTGGATTCCGAGAAAACATGGTAGAGTTTCAAAATTCTATTGTTACTCTAGGCCAAAAGATAGTTCCTTTATATGCGCTAGCATTAGAAAAACCAGCTGAATATTTTGATAATGACTTTAAAGAACCAATAGTATGGATCCGTAATGCACACTATCCTGCAGTGGAACCAGAAGATAACCAGTTTGGTATCTCACCTCACAGTGACCATAGCTTCATAACCTTACTGCCTTTATCTGCGGTACCAGGTTTACAAGTGCTCACACGCACAGGTAAGTGGCTTCCAGCTGACCCTGTTTCGGATGGCATTATTATTAATACTGGCGAATTCTTAAACCGTTGGACTAATGGACGATTCATTGCCTCACCGCACAGAGTAATTCCACCCACACAAGATCGTTATTCAATGGCTGTATTTTTCAATCCTGCGCCAGACACAATTGCAGTTCCCCTTGACACATGCTGCAACACTCAAAATCCAGCAAAATATGAACCAATTAGTATGATAGATTATGTCTGCTGGTATATTGATCGCAACTATTCAACAGATTTTGGTGGTAAACAAAAAGGTATTTAAGCATTAGATTTAACCTAATAAACGATACTCGAATGAGAACTTTGAGAAATAAGCTGTGCATGTGCTTCCTTGTGCGTAGATGCTGGAGAGAAATAAATGCCTAATACACTAATTAAGGGAGGAGCAATTGTTTCAATGGACCCTAATATCCCCGAAATGGATATAGGAGATGTCTTAATAATTGACAACAAGATTGCAGAGGTGGGGCTTAATATATCAGTCAGCGACGACACCAAAATAATAGATGCCTCTGGTATGATCATTATGCCTGGAATGGTAAATGGTCATATACATACATGGCAAACCGGGCTTAGAGGCCTTGCTGGAGATTGGACCACCAAAAACTATATGAGAGCAATCCACGCAGGATTAGCAACTTTCTTTCAGCCTAATGATATTTATATTGCGAATTTAGTGGGAGCCTTAAATCAAATTAATAACGGGGTCACTACTCTTGTAGACTGGCACCATAATAATCCCACACCTGATCATTCTGATGCAGCAATTGATGGATTAGAAGATTCAGGGATACGGGCACTCTTCTTACATGGGTCTGCAAAGCCAGACCCAAAACCAGGTCAAAAACCCTATTATGAAATACCTATGTCTCGTTCAGAAGTAGAACGACTACGTAAGAATCGCTTTTCTGGGAATGATGGATTACTTACCATGGGAATTGCTGTTTTGGGCCCACAAATGTCCACTAATGATGTAGTATTAGAAGATTTTCGTTTAGCCCAAGAGCTTGACCTAATCGCTAGCCTTCATCATTCAGGTGCTAAAATGCTAGCACCTAATGGTTACATTAATGCTGCAAAGCAGGGGCTAATTTCAAATAAAGTTAATATAGTGCATGGCAACGCGCTTAGCGACACTAACCTTCAGATTCTTGCTAACCATGGTGCAACATTTACAGTTACTGCGGAAGTCGAAATGCAAATTGCATACGGTGCCCCTTTAACTAGTCGGTTAAGAAAGTTAGAAGCCATTATGGCTATAGGTTCTGACGTGGAGTGTGTTTACGCACCAGATATGTTCGCAGCTATGAGAACTACACTTCAAGTTGAACGGCATTTATATAGCATGAACTACATTGATGAAAATGGAGAAGCGCCATATCCAATTCCAATAACGACGAAGGAAGCGTTAACTTGGGCTACAAATGGCGGCGCCAGCACAGCGCATCTCAGTGATAAAATTGGATCATTAACACCTGGAAAACAAGCAGATGTAGTAATGTTACGCGCAAGCGACTTAAACCTAGCAGGTGTTCTTAATACTACTAATGGCATCGTATTACACGCTAACCCAGGTAACATTGATACAGTAATGATTGATGGAAAAATTCTAAAACAAAACGGAAAACTTATTTATGATGAGATTGGTGAAAAAGTATTAAGACTAAAAAAATCAACAGATAGAATAATCAATGATTTTAAAGCTAAATCGGATAATGCCATATTTTTATAGTTTTTAATTATTCAGCCTGTGTCGGCGATTAAACCTACTGCTTGTATACCTGCAATTGCACAAGCCTCATCTCGGTCAGAAATATCTCCTGTAACACCAACAGCTCCAAGTATTTTGCCACCTTGGTCGCGTATTAAAACTCCGCCGGGAGCATTCAGGGTCTTTCCCCCAGATACAGCATTAAGAGTCATCATAAATCGATCCGGCCTATTTTCTAAAGAACGTGAACCCATACCCATACCCAAAGCTCCCCATGCTTTAGCTTGAGCTATAGCCGGCCTCAGAAAACTTGTTCCGTCTTCACGAGCAAAAGTAAGCAAATGCCCACCGGGATCTAGAACTGCGATCCCCAAAGGAAGACATTCAGTCTTCCTTCCATGTGAAAAACCAACTTCCATAATTTTCATTGCTTGATCGAGTGTAAGCTCAGACATTATTTTTCTCTTATTCTGTTACATATTTTTATATTAGTTTTAACTAATAAAGATCATTTTCAATAGCATCCTCGTAGCGTTCGTCAATTTTTTTACCATCAACTCCATACCAGTCCTGGTTTAACTGTCCCATAGTAGGAAAATCTTTTCGATCAATGTGTTTTTCGGGATTCCAAAGATCAGCTCGAATAATTGCCTTTCCACAGTGCATATACACATCTCTTATTTCAACTATTAGAGCTGCTTTTGGATGTTTTTCTTTAACTACCATTTTTTCTAAAAGTAATGGATCTAAGGTAAGACTAGCACGACCATTTATTCGCAGAATTTCATTCATTCCAGGAACCATGAAAAGCAATCCAATCTCAGGATTTACAATAATATTATGAAAAGAATCAGCTCGCCGATTACCAGGTCGATCGGGTATGGCTATGGTAGTATCATCTAGTATTTTTACAAACCCCGGTGCGTCACCCCTTGGGCTAGCATCAGCTGGCCCATCATTTACATCTGATGTTGAAAGCACCATGAATGGTGAAATAGAAATAAAATGTTTGCTATGTATGTTGAGCTTGGGTAATTCCTTTTGGCTTAAATGGCCCTTGGGATTACCATAGTGTTCCTGAAGCTTCTCAATAGAATTAATTTTGTAGGCTGTATTAGACATATTAATAAACTTTCTTAGAACCGTCGCCGCGTTCTATTCAAAATTAAAACTGAAGACCAAATCGGAGACAAAGTAAGTTAAAGCCTTCACACAAGGGGTATTGTTGACCTAAAAAGGCAGAAGAAACAATTAGATTCCGAACGTGCCAAACAAGAAAAGGTTAACTTTCAACTTCAGTTACACCTACTACATTATTTTTAATTAATTTCTCAACCTCTATTTTGGTGAAACCAAACTCAGCTAATATTTCTTCACTATGTTGTCCTATTAAAGGAGCCCCACGATTTATATTTGTATGTGCTGCAGAATACTTAACTGGATGACCAATAACAGCGTGCTCTCCTCCTCTCTCCGCTCCAACTTTTTTAATCATATCCCGAGCTTTGGTGTGGGGATCAGCTACCATTTCCGCTATATCATATACAGGTCCAGCAGGAACACCTGATTTCTCTAAAACTTCTAACCAGTGAGATGTAGAATTTTTAGAAAGAATTTCATTCAAAACTTCAACTAAAACTTCGAGATTCTCCATCCGATTAACCGGCTCACAAAACCTTACATCCTCAGCTAAATGAGGCGATCCAATAGCTTCAACAAATTTTAACCAGGTGCTCTGATTTGCTGCGCCAACTATCACCCATGTATCTTTAGTTTTAAACGCCTGATAGGGCGCTGAAAGGGGATGTGCCGACCCCATCGCTTTTGTAACTTCGCCAGTTGCCGCATGTATAGCAGTCTGCCAAAAAGTATGGATTATTCCGGCTTCATATAAAGAGGTATCAACGTATTGCCCTTTTCCGGTCCTACTTCGTTGTATTACCGCACCACAAATACCTAAGGCGGCCAACATTCCTGCAGTTATGTCCGTTATAGGAGCTCCAACTTTTACTGGTGGTCGACCTGGCCCTTCACCTGTAATACTCATTATACCCGACATTGCCTGTGTTATAAGATCGAAACCACCCCGTTCAGCATAAGGTCCGGTTCGGCCAAAACCTGAGATTGAACAGTAAATTAGCTTTGGATTCGCCTTATGCATTGCTTCCCAACCAATTCCATAATGCTCCATTGCACCCATACGGTAATTCTCAATAAAAACATCAGACTTTTTTATAATGCTGCGCATTACTGACTTACCATTTTCCGTTTTTAAGTTAATTCCTAAACCCCGTTTGTTTCGATTCATCATAGCAAAAGCTGCTGAATCACCGTCAATAGAATTTCCGAATCGGCGCGTATCATCGCCAGTAGGCAGCCTTTCAACTTTAATAACATCTGCTCCCATATCAGCTAAGAGCTGACCACATGTAGGTGCAGCCATAATATGACTTAACTCAACCACCTTAATACCCCCTAAAAGGTT
>MDSV01118350.1_pt1 | contig 11858 bp, 12 predicted proteins | sample 810851 | NCBI WGS metagenome assembly MDSV01 (sample SAMN05326640, study PRJNA326480) | marine metagenome | isolation source: seawater | place: Atlantic Ocean: North East | collected 2012 | reverse complement strand
TAGTTATCAAAAATGCAGTTTCAAGAGAACAAGCAATGAAAACTGCCGAATTTATTTGGGAATTTGATGATAAAGATCCTAATGACCCTTCAACATGGTATACTGAAGCAAGAGCTGAAATGGAGATGAAAGAATTAGCAGGCACTGGAATGGTGGAAGTTTATAACAATCAATTTTTATGGAACAATAGACAAAATCAAAGGGTTTACGACTCTTTTGTAGATATATGGGGAACAGAAAAGCTCTGGACTACAATTGATAGAGCTAATTTAAATTTTCCTATTAGACCTGGTTTTGAGTATAAGGGTTTCATTCACTGGGACTATGATCCTGATACAAAACCTCAAAATGTACAAGGAGTTTTAGCTTTGGCTGATCAGACTGATCATGAAATGGGAGGCTTCCAATGTATTCCATGGCTCTATAAGAATTATGATACTTGGAGATTATCTCAACCTAAAAATAGAAACAAATTCCAACCTGATATTTCTGATCTGGAAGATAAAATAGTTAAGGTTTCACTTGAAGCTGGAGATCTTCTAATTTTTAACAGTACTCAACCACATGGTATTAGACCCAATAATTCAAAAGATAAAGTAAGAATTGCTCAATATATATCAATGATGCCAGCACAGGAAGATGATATTGATTTAGTTAATTGGAGAATTAATTCATGGAAAAACAGGATTGCCCCTGAAGGTTATGCTTTTCCTGGGGATCCTAGAAATTGGGAACAAGAAAAGTATGAAACAGCAAAGCTTTCAAAACTTGGTGAGAAAATTTTAGGTCTAGAAAAGTGGTAAACCCAGTCAATATTTAACTATGAATTTACATTTAAAAGGTAAAAAGGTTTTTATATCTGGATCTACTAAAGGAATTGGTTTTGAAACAGCAAAACTCTTTTTAAAAGAAGGAGCTAAAGTAATAATAAATGGAAGAACCAAGAAAAGTGTTGAATCTGCACTAAGTTCACTAGATAATGATAATGCATCTGGATTAGTAGCAGACTTTATAAAAGACTCACAAGTAAAAACTTTAATTAAGCACATTCCTAATGATATTGACATCCTAGTGAACAATGTAGGTATATTTAAAGGCAAAGATTTTAAAGATGAGACAGTTGAAGATTGGAACGATCATTTTAAAGTAAATCTAATGAGTGGTGTTCAACTCTCTAAACATTTTTTACCAAAAATGATGAAAAGGAATTGGGGAAGAATAATTTTTATTTCTTCAGAATGTGCTACACTTGTTCCAAGTGATCTGCTAAGCTACAGTGTCTCTAAAGCATCAATAAATGTTTTTTCAAGCGGACTAGCTAAACTTACAAAAGGAACAAATGTTACAGTAAATACTATAGTTCCAGGTTCGACTCTATCTGAAGGTTCAAAAAAATTCCTCGAGGAAACAGCATCAAGAGAGAATAAAACTAAAGATGAGGTTGAAAAAAGTTTTTTTAATGATGTAAGAGATTCCTCTTTACTTTCAAGATTTCTGACTGTTACAGAAGTTGCTAATACAGTTTTATACTTTTCAAGTCCTCTAGCATCTGGAACAAATGGTGCATCTGTTAGAGTAGACGGTGGTAGTATGGGATCTATTATATAAAAAAACCCACCATATTTTACATAGAGTGGGTTTTTTAATTAATATATAGATTACTCATTTGGAGGTCTACTATATTGAACAACTCTAGCAATTAGATCTTGTTCATTAATGTATAACCTTTCATAAAATATATTTGTTTCAGTTGAACCATCTTTAACATAGCGAGTCTCTGAAAAGGCAGTAGTTACAATTCTTCCATCTGAATCTTCCATATTAAGTGGCATTATAAATATATAATCTCTTGATATTGAATCCCAATTAGATTGTCTTTCAACTATAAAATCTGTATTAGTCATATCTACATCAAAAACTCCGCCTATGTCAGCAGGATGAAATTTAACGGTATCTGCAGAGAAATCCATCATTAACTTAGCGTCCATATTTTCATATGCATCCATAAACTTTTTAGCAAGATCAGAGTCTTTTTGATCACCAATCATATATCCTTTACCTAGACGGGAACCTTCCATTAACCATTCACCACCAATTTTTTCTGCCTCAATAGTGGTTTCACATGATAATAGTGAAACAGCTAATATCGATAATAAAATTATTTTTTTCATAATATTTTTTTAATGAAATTTATTCTGAAGCTAATTGAGCTGCGTTTAATTCTGCCAAGATATCTTTACCATCAACATGAATATTATGGTATATAATTTGACCCTCAGCATTCCATCCCCAGTTTAAATGAATAAATTGTGAACTTTCATTGCCTGTGAATCTACCTTTAGCAGACCATGTACCCCAATAGTGAGTAAATATTCCTCCATTTTCATAATAATTTGTGTGGAGTCCACCCCAACCACCTTCGTCACCTGGTAAGCTCATGCTAATATTCTCAAATAATGCATGATGCTGAGCATCTACATTAAAAGATTCAGAATTTACTTCAAAGCCAGGGATTGAGTTGTTTCCAGCTAAGTCCTCAGAAACCAAAGATTGGCCTAAGCCCTCAACGTAGGCATCTGTTCCGTATGCTAAATAGTTTTGAAGCATTTCTTCAATCGCTATTGTTTTATCATCATCACTTTTTACAATTGCAAGGGAATCTGTAGATTGTTGACATGCAACAAAAAAAATTGTTGCAAGTAATAATATATATTTTTTCATAATTTAATAGTTAAAATTGATTTATAAATTAAATATATAAAAAAACCTTCCCATATTTAAATAAGAAGGTTAATTTAAATGAAAATTTGATTTATTCCTATTCTGGTAAAACAGCCATTACAAGACCAGTCGCGTCACCAAAGTCACCACCATTTATAATTTTTCCATTTTTATCAAATGTTAGATAGTGATACCATAAACCTCTAAAGCTTTTACCTGAAACACTGTGAGTTCCAGACCAATATCCATAGGTTCTAACACTTCCGTTAGGTAAACCAGTTTCAGGATCAGCCCCTGGTAACCATTGCTCAGCTTCCCAAGCAATATTTTCCATGTTATCTTGCCATCCTTTAAGATATTCAATTGTTTCAGCTTTATTCATGATTGGACCCCCATAAAATGCACTTTGATATTGAACTTCATCAGCATAGAATGCAGCGGTTGCTTCCAAATCTTCAGTTACGAATACCTCAAACCATTCTTTTGCAATTTCGAGATTCTTCTCATAATCAGGATTTTGAACATTAGAACATGATATAAACAATCCTAATGTTAGTAATAATAGTATTTTTTTCATAATTGATTTATTAATTTATAAAATTATGAATTTTTCTCAACACAATTACAGATAATTAAAATTTTATTGATCTATTCTATCATTGTCTTGGGCCCATCTTTTTACTTTTTGAACTAATCCAGGTGAGGCGCCAACTAACTTAGCTGTTCTCCTGATACTTTCTCCTCTTTTTAAATGCCTTAAAATATTGATGTTTTTAGGTTTTTCAAAAAACTCTTCTATAGATTCTAGTTTTCTACCACCTACCCCCTTATACCTACCTAGATCTTTAGCTTGCTGAATTCCATACCTCTGCGATTCCTTTCTATTTCTATACTCCATGTTTGCTAATGATCTGAATATATTTAAGAATAAAATAGTATCCTGTTTAAGTCTACCATATTCATCCATTGTCTCCAATCTTTCAAGTTGTGAAACCAGACAAACATTATTGTTAATTAAATGATCAATGGTATTTAAAACATTAATTTGGTTTCTACCTAGCATAGAAATATTCTGAACAATTAATTTAGATACTTCTTTTTGGTTTATTAAGGCAAGAATTAAAGAACCTTTATCTCTTTTAGCAAATGGAATTACACTAGAACACAAGTCAACATAGGTGTTTTCTTTATTTATTAAACTGCTAGCTTGAGAATCGTCAGTAGTTTGTAAATATGTAATAACCATGTTACAATTAATTATGTATCAAATATACATAAAATTTTAATGTATAATCCTTTAAATATTAAATATATTAATATTTATACGATTTAAACTAATGATATTTATATTAATTTCTATTTAATATAAATATTAAAAATATAAAATTATTACACTTTATAAAAGATACATATTATTTAAAAAAAAATAAAAAAAAGAATTAAATTTGAAAAAAATTAAAAAATGGGTGTAGGAGGAATTTTCATAGGAACTTTAGCGTTAATTTTTGCCATTATTATAGTAGTGGAAATTAAAGAAAGATTCTTTTAATCTAAGAATACTGTTTTACCTTTTTTAACAGCTTCATCGCAAGCAAGTGCAATTTGAAGGCTTTTAAAAGCGTCCTCCATATGCAATTTTAAATCAATATCCTCAGATATAGATTTAAAGAAATACTCTTGCTCATAGTCACACAAATCCTGGTGAGAAGGATCCTCGTCATAGACTACCTTTCTGTTAGGTGATATAAAGTTATGATTAGAATCTAATTTTGAACTGTGTATTTTGAGACAATTATTTTTTGTGTGATTTTCTAGGTTGTCAGAGTCTTTCTTAAAAGCATCATCCTCTGAAACAATGGATACAGAGCCCTTTGGACCTATGACATCTTTAACAAAGAAAGCTGTTTCACTTATCATCGGTCCCCATCCAGCTTCATACCAACCTACTGAGCCATCTTCAAACCTTATTTGAAGTTGACCATAGTTATAATTATCACTAGGAATCTCATCAGAAAGCCTAACACCAATAGCAGATACACTAATTGGTTTTGATTGAGTAATTTGACACATAACATCCAAATAATGAACACCACAGTCAACAATAGGACTCAAAGATGCAAGGAGGTTTTTATGAACATCCCAAGTTTCGCCAGAGCTTTGTTGGTTTAGATTCATTCTCATAGCTACAGGATTTCCTAATTTTTTTGATTCCTTAATAAATTCTTTCCATATTGGATGATGTCTAAGTATGTATCCTACTACTAACTTTTTATTTACTTCTTCAGCTTTATCTATAATCTTTCTTGAACCAGTTAAATCAGCAGCAATAGGTTTTTCTAAGAAAATATGACAATCATTTTCAAGTGCATATAAAGATATTTCTTCATGAGTATCAGGATATGTTGAGATACAAACTGCATCAGGATTAGTCTCAAATATTGCCTGCTTATAATCTGAAAAAGTATTATAATTACTTTTTAAATAAGTATTTAAAATGTCCTTACTGTTTCCTCTTGAAACTAGTCCACATATTTCAAATCCCAAGTGACTATGATATGCTGAAGCATGGGATGCTCCCATATTTCCACATCCAATAACAAGAATCCTTATTTTTTTACTCATATTTTAAATTTCCATAATTATAATTTAAACTTATGGATTAACAAAATTTTTTCATATTTTAATACTAACATGAAGAGCCTTAAACTTTCTTTAGCATTATTAATTTGTTTTTCAGGCTCAGTTTATAGCCAGAATGAAGAAAGTCCTTGGTTATTAGAGCTCGGTATTAATTCTGTAAATGCAGAAGAATCTGATAAAACAGGTTACAAACTCCCAACGCTAAGTCTCTCAAGATACATTTTTAATAACTTTTCATTAGGTATAAATTATTCAGAAAATGAGGTTAATGTTTCAAATGAAGATTTATATTATTATTCTTTAGATGGAATTATTAAATATAATATTCCAGGACAGTCAAAGTTTTTGGGAATGGATACAAATCCATATCTATATGCAGGTTATGGATTATCTAATTTTGGAGAAAGTGATATCAGTTTTGGATCAAAAAAAACCTCTTATGGAGCATCATTTGGAGCTGGAATTGATTTTCAAATTTCAAAAAATATTGCCTTAAATACAGGTGTTAGCTATAAATCATTAGATGAAAAAAATGCTTACAGCAACCTTCAACATATTGTTGGAATAAAATTTAATTTTGGTAAAGGCGATTCAGACGGAGATGGAGTTCCTGATAAAAAAGATAATTGTCCAGATTTTCCGGGTCTCTCAGAGCTAAATGGATGTCCTGATTCAGATGGAGATGGAATATCGGATGAAAAAGACCTATGTCCAAACAGACCTGGATTAAATTCTATGGGAGGATGTCCTGATTCAGACGGAGATGGCGTTTCAGATTTAACTGATCCATGTCCAAATAAAGCTGGTTTAAATGGAGCTCCTTGTCCTGATTCAGACGGAGATGGTTTAGTTGATAATATTGATAATTGTCCAAATATTGCTGGTCCAAAATCTAATGCTGGGTGTAAGTTATCAGATCTAGATAATGATGGTATACCCAATATTAATGATAATTGTCCAGATGAGGCAGGAGAAATAAAACTCGGAGGTTGTCCAATGCTCCCAGTTTCTCTTTCTAATTTTCTAAATAGTTATTCAGAATTTTTCTTTGATTTTGATAGTTATGAATTAAATAAAGTCCAGGAATCAAATATTTATAATCTAAGCAAAATATTAGACAAATATGATTACATAAAAATTAATATAGATGGGCATGCGTCATCAGAAGGAGAATCTGATTATAATATGCATCTATCAAAGAATAGATCTAATACAATTAAAAATAATTTAATTGAAAATGGTGTTCAAGATTCAAGATTAAATACTAGGGCTTTTGGAGAAGATAAGCCAAATTATCCTAGCATACCTCTTAGTGAGAGGAAGAAGAATAGGAGGGTTATTCTGTCAATAAATATGGATCTTTAAACTTCCCAACCTGATCTATAATTCCTAGTTAAAAATTGATTTGCTTCATCAAGGTTTGTAATTATCATATTTTTATTATCATACGCTAACCTTTTTTTACCAATTAATACACTACTCCTTGGTGATCTTTTTAGAAGACTACTTCTAATTGCTACATTTCCTAATAAAACAATCTCAGATAATGGACCAGCAAAATCAAAATTAGATGTCAGATTCATATGTTTTTCACTTCCGAATCCGTCCTTAATTGCATCTATCCAATAATTTTGATGTCCAAATTCAACTGAATTAATTCCTGTAATTTTACCTTTCTCAACAGGTCCATTTTGTCCTTTAATATAGAGTTTTGCTTTTACACCATAGTTATCACAGAATATTAAACCATTTTCACCAAACATTAAAACACCATTTTCACCTATATCATCTGTATCGGTCATTATGTCGGGATGTGAAGGTCTTAATCCACCATCCATCCAAGTCATTTTTACTTCTGAATCATTAATCTGAGAAGGTCTAAACTTATATGTCACAAAAGAACTAGATGGACAAGCTTCATCAATTGTTGGTGATGGTGTAAATGCACTTGCATAAGGTAAGTTTGAAACACTCGCTTCTATACTATATGGCTCAAAAAGACCGAGTGATTTTATTGGTGCATCCATAATATGACAACCCATATCACCTAAAGCACCAGTTCCATAATCCCAGAATCCTCTCCAATCAAATGCATGAAGACCTGGTGTGTAACCATTATTTTCTGCAGGACCTATCCATAAATTCCAATCCATTCCTTCAGGTTTTTGAGATGGATCAGGTTTTTTCATTGCAACACCTTGAGCCCATACAGGTCTATTTGTCCACATTTGAACCTCATGAACCTTTCCAATTCTGCCATCTTTTACCCATTTTTGTATTAGTTTTTGCTCGGGATTTGATGCTCCTTGATTTCCCATTTGAGTAACAATTTTATTCTTTCTTGCAAGCTCAGTTAACATTCTTGCCTCTTTTACATTATGCGTCAATGGTTTTTGGACATACACATGAATTCCCTTTTCCATAGCAGCCTTTGAAATATTCGCATGAGTATGATCAGGAGTAGATACTGTTACTCCATCCAGATTCTCTTTTTCTAACATTTCTCTGTAATCAGTGTAAAATTTTGCATTTGGAAATTTTTCAGCAGCAACTTGAGCCCCGTATGCATTTTGATGAACATCACAAAGTGCAACAACATTTTCTCTTCCACCAACACTCGCATGAAGTATGTCAGAGTTTCCTTTTCCGTGTAATCCTATACCAGCTAAATTAAGTCTATCACTAGGTGCAGTAAAGCCAGCTCCTCCAAGGACATGCCTTGGAACAATAAAAAGTGATGATGCTAATGCTGAATTTTTTATAAATTTTCTTCGAGATTTTTTTGATGAGGCCATAGTTTTTTTATTTGAATATGAATTTAATAAAAAATCAGAAATTATTTGTTTTTTTATACCATTCTTTAACTCTTTGTTTAGCATTTTCTTGAATATCTAACCAAAATAGGTTTATATCTGCAAAATGATAATCATTTATTGTACTAAAAAAAATTTTACCCGGTAGGTTTGGTATTGTCGACCAAATCATACCATCAATAACCTTAATACTTAAACTTTTTGGAAAAATTTTTAAGTTTCTGTAGAGTAGTCCTTTATGTAAACTTTTATCAGTCTCAGTTGATTGATCCCAAGTTATAGGATTTGATGTTACACCACCTCTGAAGTATTCTTCATATGTATTTTTTCTAGGGTATTTATTAATCTTATAAGTATTCCAGGCAAGAAAACCTCCAATTTCATCAGGCGAACTCATTGGCTTTATATAATCAAACTCATTTGGATCTACTTTCCATCCAACTAAGTATGCAGCAATTAACTTTTTTTGAATTTTTTTGCCATCAATAAACTCCGAAATAAGTCTTTTTGCATGCAACGTACCTTGACTATGTGAGGCAATAATAAATGGTCTACCATTATTGTAATTCTCAATGAAATAGATGAATGCATCTCTTAAATCTTTATATGCTAGATCTAAAGCCTTTTTTCCATCAGCTTCAAATTTTTTATTGAAAACCCTCAAATGTGCCTGCCTGTAATATGGCACATACAAGTTTCCAGATTCAATCCAAGCAGATGCTTGATACTTCACTGGTCTATTTAAAACATCATTTCTAATATGTCGATCCCATATATCTGAGTTCCAGGCCTTCATATTTTTTCCATCAATCAAAGTAGGATATATAAAAAAAACATCAGCATCTTTTATTTCGTTCTTTTTATCGTAAAAGTCAGAAATTATATTTGGAATCTTTTCAGGGATGACTGCCCAGCTTTCACTTTTACTATAATCTGGTTTTTGTATTTCAGGAGCTTTTTCAAATTCATATGTTTTATAAGAAATTTTACAACCTGTTATGAACCAGAGAAGTACATATATTTTAAAAAAATTTCTTTTATACATATAATATTTTAAATTTGTTTTATGAAAAATTCAATTTCAAAATTAATTATAATTTTCTTTACTATAACATCCTTTGGATGTAATCAAAAAGAAGATGTAATTTCAATAAAAAATACCATAAAACCTTTAAATAACTCGCCAATTTCTGGAACTGTTATGTTTACTCAAAAAAATGATTCAGTTTATCTAGAAGCACATGTTTTTGGTTTAGACCCAGGCTTTAAGGCAATTCATATTCATGAATTTGGAGATTGTTCTTCTAATGACGGATTAAGTACAGGTGGACATTGGAATCCAACAGATACTAAACATGGAAAATGGGGAGACCCTACTGGATTTCACCTTGGCGCAATTGGTAATTTTAAAATTGATAGTATTGGTCATGGAATGTTAAAGTTTGCTACTGATCTTTGGTGTTTGGGATGTGGTGATAAGAATGACCTTTTCAATCAGGCTGTGATTATTCACAATGGTCAAGATGATTATGTTTCTCAGCCCTCAGGAGCATCTGGTATGAGAATTGGTTGTATGGAAATCATTCAAACAAATTAAGAAACTTATTTGATTATTTTCTCTAATTCCTTAGTTATTTCTCCAATTGATTTTTTATTAATTTTTTTTGATAAAGGTTTCATTATTTCAATAGAAAATTCTTTTCTTTTATTAATTACTTTCAACCCGTTTCTTTGAAAAACTTTATTAAAATTATTTATTTTGATAGGTACCACTACAGGAGAATTACTTTTTATTATAAATGCAGTCCCTTTCCTAATTGGTTTTGAATTGTCTGTTGTTCCTCTTGGAAAGGTTATCACCCATCCATCATTCAGAGCTAATTTAATGTTGTCAGTATCTTCTGATCTAATATTCCTTGTAACTGATTCTCCAGAATCTCGCCAGCTTCTTTGAACTAATACAGCTCCTGCATGAGTTAATAATTTTGTAATTGATGATTTTTTCATGGTCTCTAGGGATGCTATATAATAGAGATTTGTTTTAGGACTAACAAGATATTTTGGTCTTTTAACTGAGTCTATTCTCCCTTTCACAGTTGAGTTAAAGACATGGAGCATTGCAATTACATCATAAAAATAAGTTTGGTGATTACTAACAAATAGTACATTTGATTCAGGAAGGTTGACTAAGTTTTTTGAACCTTTAATTAGAAATTTTTTGCTTCTAAATGTTCTGTGAGTGATTAAACCAATAAGGCCAATTATAAATCTTTTCAGAAAGATTGTCTGACCAAAAATATTTTTTTTCAAAACATTTTATTAAAGTTCAAATATAAAAACATATGTAATATTAGCATTTAACATTTCTTTAATTTTAAATAAAAAAATTTTATTTAAATTTGGTTAATAATAAATATAATTTATAATGACAATTACTCAATTAAAATATACATTATCAGTTGCTGAGCATGGTAACTTTACTACCGCATCTGAAAAGTGTTTCGTTACTCAACCTACTCTTAGTATGCAAGTTCAAAAACTTGAAGAAGAACTCGGTGTCACAATATTTAACAGATCAACTAAGCCACTTAAAGTTACAGAAGTTGGTGAAAAAGTATTGAATCAGGCAAGGAAAATTATTGAAGAGTCTTCTAGAATGGATGACATAATTTCTGAAGAAAAGGGTGTTATTGGTGGAACTTTAAAAGTTGGAATTATCCCTACTGTAACATCAACATTATTGCCGCTTTTCTTAAATATATTTACAAAAAAACACAAAAATGTTAAACTTAAAATAGAGGAATTTAATACTGAAACATTAATTGAAAAGCTCGATGATGGCACTGTTGATTGCGCCATAGCTGCAACTCCGCTGAACAACGATAAAATCATAGAAAGACCTTTATTCTATGAACCATTTGTTGCATACGTTCCAGGTCACCACTCTTTGTCTGGAAATAAGTATTTAGAAATAGATGACTTATCAAACGGAAACTTATTAATCCTTCAGGATGGCCATTGCTTTAGAAATCAAGTTTTAAATCTTTGTACACTAGAAGATTTAAATAAGGAATATGAGCTAAGAAGTGGAAGTTTCGAGACATTAATTAATCTTTCTAATAATGGTCCTTGGATGACAATTATTCCATATTTACACTCAAATAATTTATCCCCTAAAGATTTACAAAACATAATCCCTTTTCAGGATCCTGCTCCAGCAAGAGAAATAAGTATGATATACTCTAAAAGTCAGCTAAAACTTCCTGTAATAAATGCATTAATGTCAACTATTTCCTCTGTAATTAGGGGTCAGATCAAATATAATGACATCAAGATTATGTCTCCTGTGTCAGTTTAAATTCTTTATAATATTATTAATTTGGCCACAAATTAATTAAGCTTATATTTGCATCACTTTTTTCGGGGTGTAGCGTAGCCCGGTTATCGCGCCGCGTTTGGGACGCGGAGGTCGCAGGTTCGAATCCTGCCACCCCGACATAGTTAAGTAGTTTTTTAACTTCTTAAATATTCTATTTTTTTTGAAATCCACAATCTAAAACCTATTTTAAAATTATATTTGTATTAACGGGATGTGGCGCAGCTCGGTAGCGCACACGCATGGGGTGCGTGGGGTCGCAGGTTCAAATCCTGTCATCCCGACTTTAAAGGTTTATTGTATATTTA
>MDSV01058922.1_pt1 | contig 11858 bp, 9 predicted proteins | sample 810851 | NCBI WGS metagenome assembly MDSV01 (sample SAMN05326640, study PRJNA326480) | marine metagenome | isolation source: seawater | place: Atlantic Ocean: North East | collected 2012 | reverse complement strand
TTTTGAAAAATTAAATTAAAGAAATTTAGATCAGATATAGTATCAATAGAGAGTCTGATATTATCCTTATTTGATTTTAAAATACTTTTAGGAGCTAAAAATTTTTTAATCTTCAACTTTTTTTTATCATTTAATATTCTAGAAAAATATTCGCCATAATGATATTTTTTAGAAATTTCATAAATTTTTTGCCATGTTACTTTTTTTAATATCATTATTCCTTCATAAAAAACATTTTTTGAACTTCTTACATAATCAAAATCTTTAAATTTAAGAGAGTTTTTATAAATTATTTCTATAAATTTGCTATCAATAATTGGGCAGTCACCTGATATAATCAAAGTATTAGGATTAATTATTTTTTTTGATAAAAAATAAATTCTTTCAATCAAATTATTTTCATTTTTATGAAAATATATTTTTATCCTGTTTTGATAAATTTTTTTTAACTCTAAAAACTTAAAATTTTTTTTGTGCGGGCCTGATGCTATATAAACTTCATTAACGTATTTATTTGACAACAACTTATCAATAATTACTTCGATTAAATATTTATTCCCAATTTTACAAAAATGTTTATTTTTTAATCTACTTGACTCACTTCTGCACAAAATAATTGCTGATAACATTATTTATTTTTTTCAATTTCTTTTCTCAATGTTTCATATTCCTGCATTTTAATTTTCATAAATCTAATCGTAATCTTTGTTTTTTCATTTATTCCTTTTGGTGTTAAAAGGTAAAGATATCCGATCTTTTTTTTATTGTTTTTGAAATTTTTAATTTTGATCAACCCTTTGCTCTTCAAAGCTTTTAAACAGTAATTTATCTTACCAAGACTCATTCCTAAATCTTTAGACAAACTTCTTTGTGAAACAGCATCTTGTTCACCAACTTTTCTCAAAACTTTAAAATGTTCTTCGTTATCTGAGCTCATAAAACAATAATACAAGTATTTATTGAAATAGTAAATTATTTTGTTCAACTATTGAACTAACACATGTCTTATAATAGGAATAAAGGTAAATTATTATGCGAACTAAATATTTTAACAAAAATTCAGCGGTTAATGTCGAAAATTTAAAAAAAGACATAGATGATATCGTCAAAGGTCCAAAATTTATATTATTTACAAAACAGTGTTCTAGTGCTTTGTCTTTACCAGAGGGAATTATACAGAAGAAAATTCAATTGCAATTAAGTAATAAATTTAACTATAAAACTTTTTCATTCACAAAATCAAATTTATTTTTATCTTTTTATTACTCTACTAAAATTTTAATACAATTAATAATTTTGATAATATTATCAAAAATTTATATTTTTAAATTACATAAAAAGAAAGTCGATGTGATAATTGAAAATATTGAAAATGAAGACTCTTTTAAATATTTTGCTAAACTCATAAAAAGTAAAAAGAAAATTTTTGTAATTACAAAAAGTAAATTATTATTTTTTAAAAAATATAAGGTAGAAAGTATTCATAATATATTTATACCATTCAAAAAAGATTCTATCCCAAACACTAAACTGTTATTAAGTATTATTCTTAAGAATTATTTAAAGGATATAAATAACGACTTTTCTCTTAATGAACATTTATTGTCAATTCTTTTTGCGTATTTAAAAAATATTGGCAAATTTAATTATATATCGTCTAAGTATTTATTAATTTCTAAAGTATATTGGTCTTGTCCAGTACAAAATTTTCTTTTTAAAAAAAATGGAGGAAAAAAAATTATTGTTACTCAAACCCATTTGCCTGAGCATTCCATAAGTTTATTTAAAGATTTAGATACCTTCTGCTCCTGGGGAACAACAAAAAATATAAAAACAAAATTTGAAAGATTAGGTGGTAAAGTTAATAAAGTTTTTCCAATAGGTTCTTTGAAAATGGAATTTGAACTGGCAAAGAAAAAAAATATCATTAAAATGCCTCGTATTGACGTTTTAATAATAGGTGTAAACTTAAATAATTATATAAGAACTTCAAGAGACATAAAAAAAAATTACTACCTCTTTTTAGAATGGATGAAAAGTTTATCTCTTAAATACAAAAGATTGAATTTTGTTTATAAACATCATGCAAGTTTCATTATAAAAGAAAGAGATGCTTTAGAAGATAAAATTATAAAAAACTCTAGAATTAAAAGAATTTCTTTAGATAAAGAATTCAATAGCTATGATTATTTAAAAAAAAGTAAACTGGCTTTTTCTTTTTGTTCTTCTATGGTTCTAGAGTCTGTGGCATTAGATAAACACTGTTTTTTTGTTGATCCTAATAACGCAAGTCAAACCTTTTTTAAAAATCTTAATTATATAAATTGTTTGAAAATTAATAATAAAAAAAAATTAGAAAAGATGATTTCAAATCATCTGAAAATGAAAAGAATTATTAGGAAAAATAAAAGAAAATTATATTGCTACCCTCCCGAAAATACCACTAAAAGATTGCTTAAAATATTAAATTAGCTTTTTTTTTAAATAAGATCTCTGCAACCTCAAAATCAGTTGGAGTATTAATGTCAAAAGATTCTTCCTGGCTTAATTCGTAAAAAAAGGGTTTTTTTCCAATTAATGATTTTTTATTTTTCATTATTTGATTGGGCAAAATATTAATTGCAAAGTTTAATTTTACCAAATTTGGCAGATCTTGAGAATTTGGTGATTTATTCGGATTAAAGTTTATTGGCTTTTTATTAAGATATAAAAACTCTTTAACACTAGTCACACTATTAAAAGTGTCATAATTTTTTTTTTTTCTTATAAATAATTTAATCATTTTTCTATAAGTTTCTGCTTTTACTAGGGGATTAGTGCAGTGAGTAAAAAGAATATACTCACTGTTGGTCACTTTTGCTATATGAGACCAGAATTCACTATTAGTACACCTTGAGCTAGCATAGTAAGGATCTCTCATATGAAATTTCACCCTATAATCTTTAGCTATTTTAATTGCTTTTTCTGAGTCTGTATTAACTATTATCTCTCCAATATTTTTTACTTTTTTAAGAGTTTCAATTTTATAAGCGAGTAAATTTTTTTTATAAAATTTTTTGAAATTTTTATTAATTACTCTTTGGGAACCTTTTCTAACTGTAAGAACTGTTTTTAAGTCAATTTTCATAGAGTATATATAGACTTTTTTTTAATATTATAAATCGTAGGAGTGATTGCAGTGACTGCTTTTGTACTTTTTGTCGTTAAAAAAGAATTGAAAATATCATTTATAATTTTTAATCTCCTATCATTTTTTTCATACCCATCAAAGCCAGCTAAAAAAATTTTGTTTGACTTACCTGCTGCAGCTATCGCTAAAGCATAAGCAACGGTGTATAATTTTGGAATCATACAACAATTTTTGAAAAATTTAAAATTGTTGTCTTTTAATCCTATTCCAAAATCATAAAGTTTTATACTTTTAAATTTTTTTTTAAGTTTTTCAGATAGTAAAGAAAAAGGAACAATTAGAGGAGACTTCACCTTTTTATACATATCGGACTCAGATAATAATTTAAGAGGGTTACAAGCTACATAATAATTTATTAGATTTTTATTCAATTTAACTGATGTATTTAGAGCTATAACAATTGGTTTTTTTTTCTCTATATATTTTTCAATTTCTTTTTTAAATTCTAGAAGTTTTGGTCCAGACGAAATTAGAAGTACATCTTTACTTTTCAATTTTTTTGCTGGACTCCATTTACCGGATTTGAGTTTTATTGGTTTTTGAAATTCAGATTTAACTAGATTAACATTATACTTATTTCCTCCTTCATCTTTTAATTGATTTATAGCATCAATTATTTCCTCGTCTTTCATCTTTATAGATAACATTTCTTGTATATAAGTAGGATGAATACTGTATTTACCTGCTAAGTAGTAAAATGGATTTTGTCCCCATTTATATTTCGATTTTAGTTCATTGAAATATTTGCTAATTAATTTATTTATTGGAATTAAATTATAATTTTTTTTAGAAAATTTATTTGCTTCAAGGACAAGGTATTCTGTCTCAGTATTTCCTGCCCCACGTCCCATTCCTAAAACTGTTGAATCAACCCAACTAATATTGAATTTTATAGCTGCAAGGCTATTCGATAAAGCTTTTCCTAAATTATTATGGGCATGAATTCCAATATCACCTTCCCAGTGCGATCTTAAATAGCTTATATATTTTGGAATTTCGTTGTTATTGATCGAACCCAAACTATCGGCAAAGTATAAAACATCTGGTTTAGCAATATTAATTTTTTTCGAGGCTTCAATTATATCTTCTTTTTTTTGTTCTGAAATCTGCATTAAATTTATCATTACGGTGTATTTGTGTTCTTTTAGAATTTTACATATTTTAATAGTTTCGCTTATTTCATTAAAATGTGAAGCTAATCTTACAAATTTTATTTTAGAATTTTTTCTTTTATCAAAAAAAATTTCTTTAAGTTTTTTTTTATAATTGGATTTAAAATTTATTAATTCTGAAACATTGATCATTACACCTAAAACAAGATTTTTAGGTACTTTTAAAATATTAACATAGTTATCATTTGAAAAAAAAGTAGAACCGTTAAATTGATTTTCCTTCAATGATCTAAAGCCAATTTCTACAAATTTTATTCCAGATGCTGAAATAGCTTTTAAATAATCATTAACCAAGTTTTTTGGGAAATCCCAATTATTATAATACCCGCCATCTCTTAGCGTACAGTCTAAAATATTTATCTCTTTAGGCATTGTTCAGAAGTTGAACATTATTAATAAAAAAATGATTTGTAAAGTTTTAAAATTTCTTAAAATTTACTGTTTGCTTATACTCTTCTTGTTTTCTCTTTGGAAAAAAAGCATCAAAACCTAAAGCGCCTCTTGAAAAACCTCCATGAACATTCGAGGCCCCTACGTCCACTCCCTTTTTCTTAATAAGCTCTCCCTTAAGATCACCGTTACAATAAAAATCCATTTTTCCATCAATAAGCCAAGTAATTTGTTCATTTGAGTGCCCTTCGTCTCTAAATTCAAATCCTTCTTTTAAATCAAATAATACTAAATTTAAATTTTTTCCTTGAAAAGGTCTAGAAACACATTTTCCACCCCATATCTCTTTTGGACTCAGATCATCCTTGAAGTTAAATAAAAGTGTATCCCCTTTTTCATTTAAAAGATTTTCTGCACTTATAATATAAATTACGCTGTCTTCCATTGGATCTATTTCCAATATATCATTATCGATATAAAAGTTTGCAGCATCGAAAATCTTCATTTTATACTCAGAATGATTGTTAAGAAGTTTAATTGAACCGGCTGATAAAACTAGAATTTTTTCTTTATTACGAATTTTTGGAAATAACTTATATAAACTAGCACAATTTACTTTATAACCTTTTTTAATTTCAATTTGCACTATTAGAGAGCTATTCCATCCTCTGAAAAAACTTACAATAAAGCTTTTATCTTTTTTATAAGCAATATCAAAATTAAAAAATTCGGATTTAATTTTATCTCTATTATTGGAGTTCAAGTTTTTCATTTTACTCGGTTAAAAAAACATTTTTTCTTGCTCTAGATTTAGAACCAACATGATTAAGCCAAAAATTATTTTGATTAAAACCTTTTTTTCTATTTTCAACTTTTGAACCACTATTCTTTATCGGAAAATCATAAACCATATAAAAATATTTTCTATCTTTTTTCCCATAGTATTTACTTACTGAATGATAGGCCCAAGGAACATTCAATATAATTATACAGCTATTATTAGTAACTTTATATTTTTTGACTATTTTTAAATCTTTTTTGTCAGGAAACACATCGTAAATCTTTTGTTTTTTTTTTATTTTATTTATACAAATCTCTCCTCCCTTACTACTATCGGAGTCTGAATAAAATATCATATGGATTAAATGATCTCTCCTATCAAGATGTGGGCTCTTTTTATAACCTGCTTTCATTACAGAAAAAGATGAATGATACTCTAATTTACTATTTTGATATTTTTGGTTTACGAATTTTTTAATGTATTTATCAAATTTTTTCGTGATAACTGGCTTTAGATTTACAAATTTTTTATTAATTTTATTAAATAATTTATTTTTATCTAAAATTTTGTAATGGGCAGAATTTGGTAAAATCGTTTTTTTTGTTTTGGATTTACTTTGATAAACTACACCTTTTTCTTTAATTTCATTAAAAGATGGTAAAAAATGATTAAGTTGATGAACGAATTTTTTATCGAAAAAATTTTTTATAAATATGTGAGGAAAAGGTTCAGCTATCAATTTACATTTTGTGATTTTGTTTTTTATTATAGTACTCATTAAATTTTCCTTCTTTATAAATCTATAAATTACCTAAGTAAACACAATTATTAATTAAATAAAATTAAAATTTTAGTTTTTTATTTAAACTTTTAATTTGAGCTGCTGATAAAAAATTATTATTATTTATTGAATTATATTCATAACCAGTCTTAACTTTTTTGCCTGTTTCATTAATATTTTTTTTAAATATATTAAGTTTTTTTCTGACATCAACGTCTGGAGGATAAATGATATAAAATTTTCTATATTCTAATGTGTTAAGGCTTGATTCAGCTGGACACATTTGTTCGTGAAGTTTTTCACCTGGTCTAATACCAATAACCTTCAACTTGTAATTTGAATTCATAGCTTTAGCTAAGTCTGTGATTCTAATTGAAGGAATTTTTGGTACAAAAATCTCACCTCCATTCATTATTTTTAAGCACTGTAAGACAAATTTTACACTATCTTGGAGTGTAAACCAGAATCTTGTCATTCTTTTATCAGTAATTGGAAAATAATTTTTCTTTTTTTGAATAAATTCTCTAAAAATAGGAATGACCGAACCTCTTGATCCAATTACATTGCCATATCTTACTATAGAAAATTTATTTTTATTTACCCCAGTAATTTTATTTGCGGCTATAAAAATTTTATCTGAGGCTAGTTTTGTGGAACCATAGAGATTAATTGGGTTAGCTGCCTTATCCGTTGATAAAGCTATAATTTTTTTTACATTGCAATGCAAGGCTGCCAAAACAACATTTTCAGCACCATGTATATTCGTTTTAACAAACTCCATTGGATTATACTCTGCTGCAGGAACTTGTTTTAATGCTGCAGCATGTATAACAAAATCAACATCTCTCATTGCCATTTTCAATCTTTCAATATCTCTTACATCACCAAGAAGAAATCTTAACTTTTTTATTTCAGAGTCTTTAAACTGAGATTTCATTATGCTTTGCTTGTATTCATCTCTAGAAAAAATAATTATTTTTCTTGGATTAGAATTTTTTAATAAAAAAGATACTAATTCGTTTCCAAATGATCCAGTGCCACCAGTTAATAAAATATTTTTATTGTTTAACATAAGAAAGTATACGTTCAAATTATGAACATTAAAAGGTAAAATTAACAAACTTTTTTATTAATTTAACTATTTTATTTAAATTCGTAAGACTTAATTTATAATGAATAGGTATACTTAATGCTTCTTGGTAGTATTTTTGAGAAAAAACAAGCTTTTTCATATTATATTTAAGTTTACGATAATACGGATGCATTGGAATTGGAATATAGTGTAACTGTGAAATAATTCCGTTTTTGTTTAAATAATTCATTAACTTATTTTTATCGGTTCCTAATTTTTTAAAATTAATTCCAATTACATATAAGTGATTTGAACTTTTATCTCTCACGTGCGATTGAAAAAGTTTGATTTCTTTAATTTTTTTAAATTTATCATCATAAAATTTTGCGATTTTTAATCTTTTGACTAAAAATTTTTTCAGCTTAGTGAATTGTGATAAACCTAAAGCACACTGAATATCATTTATTCTATAGTTGTACCCGAGATCTACCATCTCGTAATACCAAGGATTTACCGAATTTTTTGTGTACGCTAATTTTTTATTGACAAAATATTTTTTTTCTTTTTGAATTCCATGATTTCTTAGTAACAATAGTTTTTGATAAAGTTTTTTTGAATTAGTTGTTACCATGCCTCCTTCTCCAGTTGTTATAGTTTTTACCGGGTGAAAAGAGAAAACAGTCATATCTGCGTACTTACAGCTTCCAACCATACTACCATCTTCGTATTTACCCCCAAAGGAATGAGCGGCATCCTCAATTACAAATAATTTATTTTTTTTTGCAATATTATATAATTTTTTACTTCCTGCCGCTAATCCGCCTAAATGGACAGGCATTATTGCTCTTATATTTTTTGTTTTTCTTATAGCCTTCTCCAGTTCAATTAGATCAATATTTAAATTCCCATAATCTATGTCGACGAAAACAGGTTTTAAATCGTTAAATAATATAGAATTACCAGTAGACACAAATGAAACTGGAGATGTAATTATCTTGGATTTTTTTTTAAAAATTGCTTTTACAGCAAGATGTAAGCCTGCAGTGCAGCTACTAATTGCTACTGCATATTTCACTCCTAAGTATTTACAAATTGTTTTTTCAAATTTTTCTACTAATGGACCCTGAGTTATAAATTTACTTTTTAGAAGTTTTGAAACATTATTTATATCTTTCTTGTCAATGTAATGGATACCATAGGGAATTTGCATAATATATATTATAAATCTATATTTCTATTAATCAACGTTACGTTTCAGAGTAATTTTTTTAAGCTCATTAAATTCTTTACTTTTAACTATCCGATGCCAATTATTTAATAATTCGTCGATATTTCTATTTACATATTTTGAGGCTTTTTTGTAATCATCAAAAACTAATTTAAACTTTTTTAATTTGGATAAACTTTTTCTTAATTCCTCATTCAAATTTATTAATGATTTAAAATTTATAACAATAAAAGGTCTTTCACTTATTATCGATTCTAACAATGGTGTAGAAACTTCATTTAAAACCAATAAATTAAAATTATGATATTTGTCAAAATTATTAAACTTAAATAAATATCTATTATTTCCTAAAATATATTTGTCCCAAATTGCCTTTGTAAAATTAAGGCTATTTTTCTGTGAAGGGAATAATTTTACATATGTAATTGATTTCATTTTCTTGTTTAAACAATTATAAAATTTCAGATCAGATGAAAAGAATGGATGATTTTCATGAGAACTTGTAAAAAAATTGTTATTGTGAAAAGCTCTAGTCACAGTCGAAAATATTAAAATTTTATTTTTTGAGTCAATTTTATTAAATTTACTTAGATTGAAAATTGTATGGTCAATAATTCGGTTTTTATCAAAGCTAAAATATTGATCTGAATATTTCTTGCAGTAATCGTACGATCTACTTTTTTTCCTTAAATTTTCGAAAGGACCATGAGATAAAATTTTAGTTTTTTTTTTCTTAAGGTATTTTAAATCAGCCAAAATAATCTTAATATTATCAAAAGTTCTAAAAGGTGAAGTAAGTATAAGACTATTGCAATTTTTTACTATCATTTCATTACTAGCTTTAAATTTAAAAAAATTTTCTAAAAAAGAGGTAGGAAAATATGATTTTATTAATTCATTAAATATTTTATCGATATTATCTGTAACTTTATCTATTCTTAATAATTCTCTTTTATTATAATCTTTTTTTACCTCGTAATGTTCTTGTAAGAATTTTGTTTTTACTAATAAATGAATTTTCTTGTCAATAAATTTTATATCAAAAAATTTATATCTCAATTTAAGGAGACTTCCGTCAACCAAAGTTGGTTTTAAAACATAGATAATTGAAATATAAAATTTTTTAATTATGTTAGAAAAAAAATTATTTTTTTTTTTAAATTTTATTTTTTCAAAAATTTTAGTCTTTTTTTTTATATTTATCTTTAAAACTTCAGCTGCCTTCGCTGAAAAATTTTTTTGAAAATTAAGATCGTATAATTCAGAAAATAAATTATCTGTTTCATTAACTTGAACCTCTTTTTCATCATACTCATAAATTGTTTTTCTATATCTCTTTTTAATTTGAGAAAACGTGTCATAATCGGATATAATTGCAGCTATTAGATCAAGTAAAAAAGTATCTATTAAACACCCCCAATAATTTAAAGGAAAATTTACTTTATGAATTTGATTAAGTTTCCTAGCTAAATTTTTTCTATAAAAGATAAGTTTGTCATCAACTAATTTGTAAAATCGACCTCCAATTGAATAATTTTTTATTTGTTGGTTAAAATTTTTGATGAATTTAGTAGTTTTTTTTTTATTTTTATTAAGTATAAAACGATAATTATTCTCATTTTTAACTACTGAGTTATTAAAATAATTTTGTTTAACTTCGTTACCAATAATAATTTTCATTTGTAGTCTTTTTTATATTTCTAATAACTTTTTATTTTTTACTTCAATTATTCGACCACATTTCTTTAACACATCCTCATCATGAGATACGATTATGATCGTCGTATTATTATTTATTTTAATAATAGTGTTTAATATTTTATTTTTGGTTTCTTTATCTAAAGAACTAGTGAACTCATCCAATAGTAAAAGATCTGGTTTTTTGTATAAGGCCCTTGCTAAACCTATTCTTTGTTTTTGTCCTATAGATATTCTTGATCCTCTCTCTCCAATTGAAGTATCAAATTTTTCTGGAAGCTTTGAAAATACATCATAGATTTCTGATGCTCTACATACATCATAAAATTTTTTCATATCAATACTTTGATTATCAAAATCGAAGGCAATGTTATTTCTTATTGTATCATCCATTACAAATATTTCTTGAGGCACATAACTAATTTTATTTTGCCAACTATTAATATCTAAGTTAATGTTTTTATTATCTACGATTATTTCACCACTTTGAGGTTGCTTTAGTCCAAGAATAAGATCAATTAAAGTGCTTTTTCCTAAACCACTTTCTCCCTTGATGCCAATTAGATCTAGCTTGTTAATTTTTAAATTCACGTCTTTAAAAATTAAATTACTAGAATTATAACTAAAATTTAGATTATTGATTTCTAATGAGTCATTAAATTTGAAATTTAGAGAAATCTTTTTTTTTAGTTTAGAGGACTCATTTGAATATTTTGTAATATCAGAGTAAATTACTTTTACTGAGGGTGCGTTTATCTTAAGAGATTGAATACTTTGATAAATTTTGCTCATAGAAGGTAACAGTTTAATTGATGCAACAGTAAAAACACCTGCGGTAGTTAATATCAAATTAGTATCCAAATTTACATCGACGAAAAAATATAAAATTACTAAAATTGCTAAAACTATCATTAGCTCTAAAATAATTCTAGGCAGACTTACTAAAATCTGTAGTTTTTTTGAAATTCCAAATAATTTTATTGCTACTGCGTCAAATGTCTTTAAAAACTTTCTTTCTAAATTAAATACTTTAATTTCTCGAATTCCACCTAATCCGTTAAGGATTTTTTTTAATAAATTTTCTTCATAATCTTGTCTCAAATTGCTACTAGTTTTTAAACTTTTTGAAGTTAGAAGATTATAAAAAACTAATATAATCAATATAAGTGAAAAGATGAAAAAAAATTCGAAAGGTTTGTATAAAAATAACGTAAGACAAATCAAAATCGACAATGTGCCTTGCGAAAATAAATTTATTAAATTTGATACAGCGTGAAATAAGAAGCTTGTCTCTTTTGTTAGATTATTGATTATTGTGCTTGAGTGTTTATCGTTATGAAAAGTGATATCATTTAAAATATATGTTTTAAATAATTTTTGTCTAATTTCATGATGAACTTGCCATGATAAATTACTTTCTAAATATACTTGTAGAGTAATCGTTGCTGTTTTAACTACAAAAAGCGAAGAAATTGATAACAAAATAAGTGTAAAGAAACTTTCTTTAGAATATTGCAAATTTAGAAATATAAATATCTCTGAAATA
>MDSV01240586.1_pt1 | contig 11859 bp, 13 predicted proteins | sample 810851 | NCBI WGS metagenome assembly MDSV01 (sample SAMN05326640, study PRJNA326480) | marine metagenome | isolation source: seawater | place: Atlantic Ocean: North East | collected 2012 | reverse complement strand
TGGCGAGGTAGCTCAGTTGGTTAGAGCACAGGACTCATAAGCCTGGGGTCGGCGGTTCGAATCCGCCCCTCGCTACCAATAATTAAAAAAAAAATTTACTCTACAATTGTATTTCTGTACATTTCTTTAAACTTAATTGGATCTTTTTTAAATCTTTCATAACCAGTTGAAAGTAATCTATTTTTTACTCTATGCGATTGTACAGTTAGAGCTAATGCCTGCCATCTACCTGATTTAGACTTCCAATTTTTCTTATTATGATTAGTTAGTTTAGGTATTTCAACTCCATGAAATATAGTTGGTATCCAGCAGAAGCAATCACCAATTTCTAATTTACCCTCAATGTTAATTTTTTTGTCATTCTTATCCAATAAGTACAACCCACCCTCGTTAAAATCTTTTCCCTGTTCATTAAAACAAATACCTATGTTTAATTTTTGCCATGCAGAAGCATCACAATGAGTAGTAATATATCCTTCATTTAATGGATACCTAATAATTTGAATTCTATCTAGTATTAGATCTTTAGGTTTATTAAACTTGTAAGAGTCTTTTTCTAAACCACTAAAAATTTTAATTAAATCCCAAATCTTATCAAATTTTTGAAAAATATTAATCTCGTCTTTGTTCCATCTAAAAAAATAGTGCGAATGAGCTGTTTCATCATAATTATCTTTTACAGGAGCAATATTGTTTTTTTTGTTTGATACATGAAAGTTTGGACATTCATCTAACATTCTAAAATTTTTCTCTTCTTGATTATTTTCAATATCAAAAATAGAGTCTTTTAAATCTATTATTTCTTTTTTATTAAAAACATTTTTAATTATTAGAGAATCCCCAGTAAAAACATCGTTTAAAAGTTTTTTGCTTTTGTCATTTTCATCTAAAACAATTTTTTGAAAATCTTTAAATTCAAAAGATTGAACACTATTTAGATATGAGGGAAAATAATCCTTTTCAAGTAATTTTTGCCAATTATTTTTATAAAAGTTTTTCACTAGAAACTTATATAGATTTAAGAACAGATTTCAAAGAATTAGTAATTTTTTCTAGATCTCTTGAAGTTATTTCTGGATATAATGGTAAAGAAAAAATACCTTGTGACATTTTTTCCGTCACCTTAAGCTTTAATCTTTTATTTTTATTTAAAAATTTATATCCTTTCATCTTATGAACCGGGTATGGATAATAAATATTAATTTTAATTCCAAGTTTTTTTAGTTTCTTTAAAATTAAATCTCTTTTCTTGTGGTACACGGTAAACAAATGAAAAACATGCTTATTGTATGTTCTGATATTTGGTAAAGTTAAAGAAGTGTTTTTTAATTTATTCTTGTAGTAGTTGGCAATTTTAATTCTCTTTTTGATAAATTTATTAACCTGCAAAAGTTTAATATTTAGAATTGAAAGTTGCATTTCATCTATTCTAGAATTGATCCCTTGCTCGTTAGAATAATATTTGCCAAAAAATTTATCTTTTTTATTTAAACCTTCTATTCCATAAAATCTAATTCTTCTCATTTTTTCATATATTTTTTTTGATTTTACAGTAATAAAACCTCCATCCCCGTAAGCACCTAAAATCTTAGTGGGGTAAAAAGAAAAACACCCAGCATCTCCTAACGTTCCAACGTATCTTTTTTTATAAGTAGCACCTTGAGCTTGGGCACAATCTTCTATTATTTTAAGTTTATTTTTTTTTGCAATTTTATTGATTTTATCCATATCACATGATTGTCCGTACAAATGTACTGGGATAATTGCTTTTGTTTTACTATTTATTTTTTTAATGATCTGCTCTGGATCAATCAAATAGTCTTCATTTATATCAACAAATTTAATCTTTGCACCTGTGCTAGTAATAGCTGATGCAGTTGGTATTGCTGTGTTAGAAACAGTAATGACTTCATCTCCATAACCAATTCCAAAACTTTTTAAAGCTATATACAAAGCTTCAGTTCCACTTCCAACCGCTATTCCATATTTTGATTTATTTAACTTATTAAAATTACTTTCAAATTTATTGAGCTCTTCGCCAAAAAAAATGTTTCCGGACTTTAAAACTCTGTCAATTGATTTAAGTATACTCTTTCTTAGTTGTTTATATTCCCTATTATAGTTCCAAAATGTTTTCATTTAATTATTTTTTTATATTTAGTTATATTCATTGAAGGAATCAAAGGATAATTTTTACCTAAATATTTTCTTGCAGAAATTTTCTTAATTTTTGGATTATACTTTTTAGCGAATTGATAAACACTTTGTATTTTTCCTCCAACATTTATTACCCCTTTTTTGTCAATAAGTTTAAAAAGGTTCTTTGCTATTTCTTCATGAAAAATAAAATTTGTTATAAAATCTCCAAAAGCTTTTTTATGAACAAACGGTTTTTCAGTCATACAAACTCTTAGAGTGAGAGAATTTTTATACATTTGAACCGAACTTTCTCCACCTAACTTAGACCATGAGTAATTGTTTTTTGGTAAAACTGGGCTTTTTTCATTATAATTTCCTTTTGTTCCAGGATAAACATAACTTGTTGAAAAAAAAATTAATTTAATTTTTAAGTCAGAGCAAACTTTAGTTATATTTGCAGGCCCAATTATATTTAAATCAATACTCTTTTTCAAATTTTTTTCATGAATTTTCATTGGCCTAGATAAACCTGCAAGCAATATTAGATACTTAGGCTTTTTAGTGTTTAAATATTTTTTAACACTCTTTAAATCTAAAATATCTAATTCTTTTTTTGATGGGTAAAAAGTCTTATATTTTGTTTTAATTTTTGATAAAATTTTTCCAAATCTACCACTTCCACCTATTACGATAATTCTATTTTTAAAGAGAGACATGAGAAAACCATTCGCTATTTTTTTTTTCTATAAAATTTTTTTCTTTTAAAAAAATCTCTTTTTTATGATTCCATGCAAATAAATATGCTATGTCTGGAAGATTTTTTTGAAAATATTCATTAGACTTAATTGGTATGTGCATCCCTGGAGAAAATTTACCAATTTTTTCTGCTGTAGTATCACAAATATAGTCAATAATGTTAGGACCTATATTACAATAATTAAGTATAGTAGTACTTTTAGATGTTGCAGCATATCCGCAAATAGACTTTCCTTCTTTTTTAAAAGCATTAAGTTGACTAATAGTTTTTTCTTTAGAAATTTCACATTGCTTTTTAAACTTTAAACAAGATTTCAAATTATCCAATTCTAATTTTTTTTCACGGTCTAAAATCTTATAAACTGAAGATTTTATCTCGTATTTACCTTTTCTTGCTATAACATATCTCATGGAACCACCATGAGTAATTTGAGGTTTTAAATCTATTAAATCAAAATGATATAACTCAAAAATCTTTTTTATTGAATGCGCTGAAAACATATAAATATGCTCATCATAAATTTGATCATATGAGGTTTTTTCAAACATCGAACCTAAGTAAGGTTCTTCAAAAATGAAAACACCATCTAAAGACAATAACTCATCAATTGTGGTGATTAGTTCATTAAGATTTGGAATATGGCATATTACATTTGCTGCACAAATAACTTTTGTATTCTTTTTAAATTCTTTTAAATCCGTGATATTATTTAAATTAAAAAAATTATTAATAGTTTTTATTTTTTTTTTATTTGCTTTTTCTGCAACATTTGAAGAAGGCTCAAATCCTATAAAGTTAATGTTAGTATCTTGAAAATTTGACAAAAAAGTTCCATCGTTAGAGCCAATTTCAATTAATTTAGATTGATCATCCAAGTATGTTTTCTTTACCCATGCTGCATACTCTTTAAAATGATTTATCATGAATAAAGAACTGCCAGTAAAAAAAGGGTAATTTTGATTAAACATTTTTTCTGGTTTTGGAAATTCATTTAGTTGTAGTAAAGACATTTCTTCAGAAAAGCCAACCTCCATTTTAAAAAAAAACTCATTTTTAAAATCATCTTTATTTAAAAAACCATTTGCAATGGGCATTCGCCCAAAATCCATAAAAGGTTTTATAGTTTTGTTAGTTATTTTGCATTTCATCTTTTTTTAAAGTTTAAATAATTTAATGTTTCTTTAATATCTTGTGGAATAAAATTCTTTATCTTTAGACCAAGTTTTAATATTTTTTTAGTTTCTGTTTTATATGAGAGTTGGTTCATAATTTTAGTTTTGACAAATTGAATTTTCAAATTATTTTTATATTTTTTGATGATAAATATTATTTGTTTAACGGTGTAATTTTTGCTTAATAAATTATAAGTATTATTATTAAATATTTTTTTACTTACAAAAAAATCAAATCCTTTAAATGCATCTTTTAAAGACAAATAAGGTCTATATTGGTTATACGCAGTTTTATAGATATTAATTTTTTCATTTAATGAGGCATTTAAACAAAATTTATTTACAGCCGTATGAAATCTCATCCCTGTAGAAACTCCAGCTATTGTACCTAACCTAAGGGTTATGAATCTTAATTTATTTGTATTTTTTTTAAGCATATTTTCTTCAATAACCTTTATTTTAGCATAAGGTGACTGAGGGTTTATAAATTTAATGTTATCTTCTCGCACCACATTTTCCTGCGAGCCGTATACACTGGTAGATGATAAATGAATTAAGTTTATTCTTTTTTTAATACAGTAGTTTATAATATTTTTCATACAATTGAGATTATTTTTATACATTAGCTTTTTTATTTTAAAACTTCCCTCCGCATTTGTTAATGATGCGCAGTGAATTATAGTATTAATATTCTTTATCGAATTTAACGAATTATTCTTTGAGACATCTATTCTCTTAAAAATAAATTTTTTATCTTTAAGATTGGATAAAGAATTTATTTTAGAAGAAATAAAGTTATCAATTAAATAAATTTTTTTAATATTTTTCTTTTTAGCAAAATTATAAGCTATGTACGATCCTATATGGCCACAAGCTCCTGTAATCATTAAATTCATTTTAATCCTGCTATTTTTTTAAATTCATTTAAATCTTCGATGTAATCTTTAAAATCATAGCTCTTGTCACAAACAACCATTAAAACAGAAGATTTACTTAAAAACTTAATCTTTAACCAAGTTTTAGGTTTAACCAAAAAGCCAAAATTTTTATTAGAGTAAATTATGAATTTTTTCTTTTGTGTTTTATTTAAAATATTCAATTCAAAATTTCCTAAAAGAGGAAATAAAAATTGAGAACATTTTCTATGAGCATGTTCACCTCTAATCTTATTTTTTTTACCAAAAATATAAAATATTCTCTTGGCTTTTATTGGAAATCTATTATTAAATGTAAAGGGTGTTAATTTTCCAGTTAAATTTTTGAAAGACTTTATTTTAGTTTTTTTTATTTTCATGAATCTTTTTTACTTGTATCATAAAACACTACAGGCCATAGCAAGTGTTTTGTATGTTTAGTAAACCAATAAGATAAATATCTTTCTCCTAAGAAAGCGTATATTCTTGTCATACCATATCCTGTTAAATCAAAACCAAAGACCTTTTCACATCTTTCTAGCCACGGAAATAAACTTTCGTAATATTTAGATATAATCTTTTTAGACTTACAAACAAACATATTGCCTCGCGCAAAAGTATACTCATTTCTTGTAAAATTTCTAAAGCCTTCTCTATTTTCTTCGTCTAGCAAGTTGATAGCTTTGTCTAAGTTTCCATTTCCATGCATCATATCAAATTGTAATCTAATATTAATTTTTCCATGTTTATTAAAAAAAACAGAGGGATTTCTTATAAAACTTATGAGCCCATGTTTGATAATTTTTGAAAATTTTAATTCTTTTAAAGAATTGAAAGACCTATGTTCTCCAATAATTACATCATAATTGTTCCATTCTTCTGGAATATCTTGAAGTACCATATTTTTTAATCTATTTTTATTATGTAAATCTTTGTTTCCCCAAAATTCTCTATAAGCGCAAAATCCTATCCATTTACCGTCTTCTAACTTTGATAATTCATTTTTCCAAAACCAATAGTGAAAACTATACTCTCCATAATACTTATTCTTATGTGAAATATTCTTACCAGTGTCATCTTTTAACCATTCTTTACTAAAATTGTTTTGACCTAGACCAACAGGAATATATCCCATCGATTTGATTGCGGGCAGTGTGTGATCGTAAATTGACAAACAATACATAGTAGCATTTTTCATTTTTATTATTTCTATTTTACGAATTTTTTTAAGTAATCTTTAAAGCTAATATTTTTTTTATCTTTTTTTGAAACTAGAGGTTTCTTTACTGGCCATTTAATTTTTAGATCTTTATCATTCCAGCTAATTCCAAGTTCATGTGAAGCAGATCTATAATTGGTACAAAAATAGTAAACTATATTTTCTTTTTTTAATCCCACAAAGCCATGTGCAAATCCAGCCGGTATAAATATTGATTTACCGTTTCTTTCTGAAAGTTTTATAGTAAAATATTTTCCAAAAGTTGAAGAATTTTTTCTTAAATCTACCGCTACATCAAATATTTCTCCTTTAATAACACTAATAAATTTTCCTTGAGCATTTTTATTTTGCAGATGAAGACCTCGCAATACATATTTTTTTGATTTTGAAGAGCATCCAAATATTAGGTTTTTGTTTAAATTTTTTTTTCTGAAAGTTTCTCTGAAAAAACCCCTATCGTCAAAAAAAACTTTTGATTTTATTACAAATAACCCTTTAAATTTTGTTTTATATTTTTTCATATTATTGTTTTTTAAACATTAAATCATACATACATAAGTGCTTATATTCTTTTTTAAAATTTTTAAAGTTAATAAATTTTATTTTAAAATTTCTGTTTTTTTTAATAAGAATATAATTATTTTCTTTCATAAAATTAACAAATTTTTCAAGATTAAAAATATAGTGGTAATAAATAGTTGGGTGCATATTTATTTGCTTTACTATTAGATTGTCTTTACTAGGATTTTCAAAAAAAGGTGTTAATGAAATTAAAATGAACTTTGATTTGTTAAATACACTTAACAAGGCTTTTTTATAATCTTTAAAGTACTGAAGGGCACTTCCGAAATAAACTAGATCAATATTTTCATCTAAATTATCTATATCCTTAAGTATTTTTAAATTTAAAAAACCTAACTTTTGCTTAATTTGCTCATTTAATGAAGAAAACAGAGGTTGATCAAAATAAAGATAATCCAAGTTTTTCAATTTTTTATCCAGAAAAGCAAACAAAGATAAGCTGCCAGCTCCTACATCTAATATTCTATTTTCTTTTAAATTTAAATCTTTTATTATTTCATAAAGTCTATCTTGAGCTGTCCATGGCTCAAAGTTTTCATTTTTTATTTTATTTAAAATTGTAATTTCTTGATTAATTTCAATTTTATTTAATTTATGATTATTTTCTGGCAATGTTTCTAGTTTTGTTTCAACAAAGAAAATTTTAAATATCTTAAATATTTTTCTCGCAAAAAAAGAGCTTATATTATCATATGCTTTTGTTAAAAAAAAAATATTTAAAATTTTGTACATTATAAAAATAATCTTAAATAAAAATTATCTTATTGAAATAATTAAAATAAATAAATTTACTACTAAAGTTTAATGATTGAACTAAAGATTTTCTTATCATTTTCTACCTAGTCTTTTTGCAAAAAGTTTTTTTGAAATATTAGATAAATAACTTTCATTTTCTATATACCAATCTACTGTTTTAGATATTCCTTGATCGAGATTTATTTTAGGTCGCCACCCCAATTTTCTTTTTATCTTATTGCTGTTTAGAGCATATCTAAAGTCATGACCTGGCCTATCTTTAACAAACACAATTTTTGTTTTTTTTCCTATTTTTATATTTTTTTTAACAAAAGTTCTTAATATTTTTTTAATTAATAGAATATTGTTACAATTTATACCTGACCCTATATTGTATTTCTCTCCTGACTTACCTTTAAAAAATAGTTTTATGAGGGCTTCACAATGATCATCTACATAAATCCATTCTCTTGAATTTTTACCTTTTGCATATATTGGCAACGTTTTGTTATTTAAAATATTATAAATCATTTTAGGAATTAGTTTTTCTGGAAATTGTCTAGGTCCGTAATTATTAGAACAATTAGAAATAACTGCATTGATTTTATGGGTTCTTACATACGCACTGATCAAATGATCTGAGGAAGCTTTAGAAGCGGAGTAAGGTGAGCTTGGATGGTATGGAAAACTTTCGTTTGATTTTTTTGATCCAGAAATGTCACCATAAACTTCATCTGTTGAGATATGAACTAATCTAATTCTTTGTTTATAATTTTTTAAAGCTTCTAATAAATTGTAAACCCCAAGAATATTATTTTTAATAAAATTAAAAGAGTCCTCTATAGATCTATCTACATGAGTATCAGCTGCTAAGTTAAAAATACCATTCGGTTTATAGCTATTAAGGACTTTAGTAATTTCTTTTTTGTTGTTTATGTCAATTTTTTTAAAGGAGTAATTTTTACTTTTGATATCTTTTAAATTATATTTTTGAGCAGAATAGGAAAGGCTATCAATATTAAGGACACTAAAATTTTTTTTTAATAATAGCCTTATTAAGTTACTTCCAATAAAACCGTATCCTCCAGTTACAATAAACCTTTTCATTTGCTATTATTTATATTATTTATGTTTTTAAGTATAGTTTCTATTACAATGAAGGCATTTTTTAGATGCAAATAACAAAAGAAAACTTAACAATAATTATAGTCACAATTAAAAGTCAAAATATTATTGACGATTGTTTAAAATCAATTGATCCTAGCATTAAAAAAATTGTTATTGAAAATTCTTCAGATCAGGAATTTATAAAGACTTTAAAAGAAAAATATCAAAACATAGAATGCTACATTACTGGAAAAAATTTGGGTATGGGAGCTGGTAATAATTTTGGAATAGAAAGATCAAAAACAAGATTTGTGATGATTTTAAACCCAGATACAATTTTAAGATCTGACACGTTGAACCAAATTTTTGAAAAATCAAAAAATCTTGAATTTGCTATTTTAAGTCCTTTAAGTGACGATAAGAATTACCCTAATTACAAAATAGAAAATAATAAAGTTAAAATAGAAAAGAATGATTTATTTGAAGTTGATCAAGTAGATGGATATGCGATGATTTTAGATAAAGAAAAATTTAACAACATTTTTTTTGACGAAAAAATATTTATGTACTTAGAAAATGATGATTTATGTTTTAGAGTAAAAAAAACTAAAGAAAAAATTTATATTTGCGGAAAATCATTTATATCTCATTTAGGAGGAAAAACAGTTGATAAAAAATATTTTAACGAGATAGAAATTTCAAGAAACTGGCATTGGAATTGGTCAAAATTTTATTTTAGAAAAAAACACTTTGGATTTGTTAGAGCCTTTGTTCCTGGTTTTTTTGTATTTATTAAGTCAATTTTTAAAAGTGCTTATTTTTTCATAATTAATAATAAATTTAAAAGTAAATTATACTATTGTAGAGCGTCAGGATTTACAAATGCAGTTTTGAATAAAAAATCTTGGTTTAGACCAAGATTAGATTGATTTAATTATTTCAAGGATATATTTAGTCTTAATGTTGAAAACTAAGAAAAAAATTTTAATTACAGGTGGAGCAGGATTTGTAGGAACGAATTTAATAGATTTTTTTCTTAAAAAAACAAAATTTAATATTATTAGTTTAGATAATTATTCATCGGGAACAAGAAAAAATCATCTTAAAAGCAATAGAGTTAAGTATCTTAAAGGGCATACAAAAAATATCACAGACTTAATAAAAGATCCTAAAAAAATTCATTCTGTATTTCATTTTGGTGAATTCGCGAGAATATATCAAAGCTTTTTGAAAATGGATGAATGTGTTAATTCAAATTTTATCGGCTCCTCAGCAGTGTTTAATTTTTGTTTAAAGAATAATATTAAACTTATTTATTCTGCTACTTCAGCTTCATTAGGTAATAAAGGTAGAGATGAAAACTTGTCTCCTTATTCTTTCAGTAAAGCAAAAAATCTTGAAATTTTAGAGAATTTTAAGAAATATTTTAATTTTAAGTTTGAAGTCTTATACTTTTATAATGTCTATGGGCCTTACCATATATCAAAGGGCAGCATGGCAACCGTAATAGGAATTTTTGAAGATCAGTACTTAAAAAAAAGACCTTTAACTGTCGTTCGTCCAGGGACTCAAACCAGAAGATTTACTCATATAAATGATACTGTTGAAGTATGTTACTTAGCATGGAAAAGGAAATTAAACAGACATTATATAATTACAAATAAAAAATCATATTCTATAAAAGACGTTGCTAAAATGTTTAGATCAAAAATTTCTTATTTACCAAAAAGAAGTGGAGAGAGGTATACTTCTACAATAGTGAATAAAAATTTATCAAATAAAATATATACATATTTTGGAAAAATAGACCTAAAAAATTATATCGATGATTTCATCAAACTACATTCTTAATGACCTGGAAATTCGATTAAACAATGAGTGTCATAACCTTTTTTCTTAAGAAGATTGTTGCCTGGTAAATCAAATAGGTTGATAACAAAGATAAATCCAGCAACTACTCCACCGGAAATTTCTATTAATTTAGCCGCAGCTTCAGCAGTTCCACCAGTTGCAATCAAATCGTCTATAACAAGAACTTTTTCTCCTTTTTCTATAGAATCTTTATGTACTTCAATAGTAGCTTCTCCATATTCAAGTTTAAAATCAACAGAGTGAGTTTCTGCCGGTAATTTATTTTTTTTTCTAAGTAAAATAAAAGGCTTATTAAGAGCATATGACACTGTTGAGGCAAAAACAAAACCTCTAGACTCTATAGCGGAGACTTTATCAAATTCTATTTTTTTTGATAATTCTATTATTTTATCATTAGTAAATTTAAAAGCCTGAGGTTCCTTGATTAAAGTAGTGATATCCCGAAATAAAATACCTTTTTTTGGATAATCTGGAATTGATCTTATATATTTTTTTAAATCCATATTTAACTTCAAGTTTTAGCAAAAAAGCTTTAATAATTAAATGATGAAAAAAAGAAAACTTGGGATAATTGGAGGCAGTGGCCTTTATAAAATGGACGGTTTTGAAAAGACTAAATGGAAAAAAATTAAAACCTCTTGGGGAAATCCTTCAGATGAAATTTTAATTGCAAAATTAGGCAAGGAAGAAATTTGTTTTATACCAAGACACTCTAGAGGTCATAAGATCAATCCAACAAATATAAATTTTAGAGCAAATATTGATGCCATGAAACAGCTGGGAGTGACGGATATTATCTCTGTTTCTGCAGTAGGTTCATTAAAAGAAAATCTAAATCCTGGAAAATTTGTAATTGTAGATCAATTTATTGATAGAACTTTTTCAAGAATAAAAACTTTTTTTGATGAAGAAATTGTAGCTCATGTTTCAATGGCGAAACCAACTAGTCCTAGTTTATCTGATTGTTGCGAGTCAGTTTTAAAAAAATTAAAAATAGAATTTCAAAAAGGTGGAACCTATATAGTTATGGAAGGACCTCAGTTTTCTACTTTAGCCGAGTCGAACCTATATAGGGTCTGGGGGGCAGATATTATAGGAATGACTAATATGCCTGAAGCTAAATTAGCCAGAGAAGCAGAAATAAGATATTGCACTGTAGCGATGGTAACTGATTATGATTGTTGGCATCCCGACCATGAAGAAGTTGATGTTTCTATGGTAATTCAAACTTTACAAAAAAATGCTTCCAACGCCCAAAACATGATTAAAGAAATTATCAAAACATTTAAAAATTTTTCTCCTGATAAAGATCCTGCTAATGATTGTTTAGATGTAGCAATTATTACTGATCCTAAAAAAAGA
>MDSV01142154.1_pt1 | contig 11859 bp, 11 predicted proteins | sample 810851 | NCBI WGS metagenome assembly MDSV01 (sample SAMN05326640, study PRJNA326480) | marine metagenome | isolation source: seawater | place: Atlantic Ocean: North East | collected 2012 | reverse complement strand
AAATGCACTGGTGGCAGCAAATACTGCTCTCAAAAGTTTAAATGACACCTCGTCAGCGACTGAGCTATATGCTTTTCAATATGATAGTAGCTTTGGATACCTTTTTATCGATCATGACTCTGATGGTGTCGCCAATGATCTTGTAATTCTGGGTGGTGTTGAAAGCGATTTAATCTCGGCGAGTGATATAATAGCGTAAATTATTTACCAAAAAATTAGTTTAAAGCTATAAATTAGCGCGTAAAGAATTGGTTGGTGAATTAAATATACTAGTAATGAGTTTCGACCAGCCCAAAGCATCACAGAAACAAATACGCCAGTTTTTTCTTCCTTAAATGTTAATGGTGTGAGATTATTCAAATAATTAGATTTTATAAATATCTTACCTATTGCCAATCCAAATATGAAAGCTGCGGACCAGGGCATAAATGCGTAAAAATCGACCGAACCTGTTCGTCCGTTATATAATCCCGTCCAAGCTAAGTATTTATTTGAAAAAAGGGAATCATTATAGTAGGCGGAATCAAAATAGAAATTTGGTAAAAACATTAACCCTAAACCCAATACAATTAATAGTATTATTGGGACACGATAAATCATAAGAGCAAAAATTGAACACGTGGCCAATAAATGCAATATTCCAAAGAAAATAAAGGCTGAGCCAAATTGGGCGTATGTGACAATGGAAATTAAAAAAGCTGAAGCGGTAAGAATTGCTAATCGCTTAAAGTATTTTAGCCAGTTAATACCTCTGCTGGCCATTACCCAGAAACTTATTCCTGATAAAAACAAAAAACTACAACCAATACTTTGTGCAAAGAGTTTCCAATATCCATTTATTACCGTGATCAAGTTTATGTATCCAAAATCACCTAAATCGTAAACAAAGTGATAGAAAATCATTGCCATAATTGATGTAGCCCTAAGGAAATCTAACATTCTCAATCGGTTGGACGAACTCATTTTGGAACCAATAATTTGTTTTTTGACTAAACAGATGTTGTGTTAATATAACAGATTATTATTGCCTATCAATTTTATTTATTTTTGCAATACCCTATCTATACCTCAGACAAGCCACCATCAAAAAAAACTTTTTGTAAGGGTAACTGCCAAAGGTTTTTATGTGATAATATTGTTTTGAAATTGGTAGATGAACTCCCAACACCAAAAGAGGTATCCTTTTGATATTTTTTCCCCCACTGATTTTCTAAGAAAGTGAATATTTTTTCTTTTTCAAAAGCGGTTGCGCTAAAGATAGATTTACTTTGATTCCTTAGATTTTGGCGGGTGCCGATATCTAAACTTGGTAGACCAAAAAAGGGTGCCTCACGAACTCCCGCAGAACTATTGCCTACGATAACTTTACAATTTCGAAGCAGTTCAGAAAAATAAAGAAATCGCATTGATGGTATAAGTCTAAATCTTTCCTTGGGCAATTGTTCCAAAATTTTAAAAATGTGGTGCGATCCTGGGTCATTATTTGGGGCTATAGTTACAAAATTTCGATTACTTTCAAAAAGAGCAGTGAAAAAACTATTTGTTTGAGCTTCAATATTATGTAATTCTGATGTTACTGGATGAAAAATGGCAACACCAAAATTTGTCCAAGGAATTTCATATCTCTGACGAACCATATCAAGTGAAATACCAGTTTTTTTGCTGTGGGTATCAAGCTCTGGGGATCCCAGGACAAAAACACTTTCTGGTCTCTCTCCTAAACGTATTACGCGCGTTCGGGCTGTAGATGAGCTTACAAAATGTGCCGAGCATAATTTGGTGTTGCAATGTCTATAAACCTCATCAATTGTTCCAGAAATTTCTCCTCCTTCTATATGAACACTTCTGATATAGTTTATTGAACATACTAAAGCTGCTGCAAGGGCTTCAACACGATCACCATGTATTATAACTAAGTCTGGGCTCTCTTTTTTTACAAAATCTGCAAATCCAGTAATAGTATTTGCTAATACCCTGTCTTGATCATCTCCTTCATTTTGATTGTGGAATTCGCGTCTTTTGAATTCTTTTTGTCGAGCGACCTCAATGGTCGTTAAACCATATTTTTCAATTAAGTGCATGCCAGTTACGAAAAAATAAACTTCATGTTTTTGTTCTAATGCGGCTAAAGCTAATGGTTCTAATTTACCATAATCGGCCCTGGTTCCTGTTATAAAAATCAATTTTTTCATAAATCTATAACTCTTCAATATCAGACCAGTTGATAAACTCATTGAAAACTTTAGATGTTTTCAGAGTTTTTCCAATTAACTTGTAGTAATCGAATGCCGCAATTTCCCCTGAACCTGGTCTTCGTACCCAGATATCATTTTCGGTTAAAATAGTTCCCGCAATTAAATTTTTATCAGCTACAACGGAGGCACGAGCAAAGTTATAAACTTTTTCTTCTTCATTACTCCGTAATTTAGGATTATTTTTTGCGATGTGTATTTCGGCACTTCTTTCAATAAGATATTTTAATTCGGCTGGGTCCATTGAGCACGCGATGTCCGGTCCTTTTCTATACCGAGAGTCGGTAAAGTGCCTTTCAACAATACAAGATCCCATCGCAACTGCAGCAAGTGCCATTTCTGGCCCAATACTATGGTCAGAAAAACCGATCAATGCGTTTGGAAAGGCTTCTTGTAGATCGTTTATACCGCTCAACGAGACTTTTTCCGGTGGTGAGGGATATAGGTTAGTACATTCTAGAAGAGCAAAATCAATTTTTGAATCAGAAAGTATATTGACGGATGTTTTAATCGAGTCAATTGTTTGCATGCCCGTTGAGAGTATTACCGGTTTTCCAAAACTTGTAATATGTTTAATTAAAGGTAGATTATCGGCTTCACCCGACCCTATTTTAAATGCTGGAATTCCAATTTCAGCTAAAAAATCTGCAGCTTTTCGAGAGAATGGCGTTGAAAGATAAATCATTCCCAGTTCTTCAGTATAGTTTTTTAGTTCGATTTCGGCATCTTGAGAAAGATTACAATTGTTCATTATATCCCAAATAGAAATGTTGGCGTTGGGAGGAAAAATTTCTTTTGCTTTATCGGTCATTTCGTCTTCAATAAAATGGGTTTGGTGTTTTATAGCCTCACAACCCGCCGAAAATGCAAGATTAACCATTTTTTTTGCAACGGATAAATTCCCACCATGATTAATACCTATTTCAGCAATGATAAGAGGACGAGTTTTATTGGATATAGTTCTATCTGAAATTTTCATTTTAAACCCTTTCCATCTTTCAAGACCCTCTCAAAATGTTCAATATCCTCTAATTGGTCGATATCTATAGCGTATTCACTAGAAATTATGATGGCGCCGGTAGCATTGGTAGCAAAGGTTTTGTTTGCTCGAAACCAACCTGCTTTGAAAATATAAAAGGAACCGGATGGTTTATATAATTTTGGTAAATTCTGTCTATTTTCGAAGCATAGGTTTGGGTCGGAAATATGTTTAAACGTTTTGTCATTTACAAACCCATATTTTAATGCACCATTATCTGCTTCGGTTACCCCCATTAACAAGTCTAAATCTTTAGATTCTGTAAAGATACTCAAACCTTTTTGAACGTCTGATTGTTTTCTTAATGGAGAAGTCGCTTGCAATAGTACGATAGTTTGATCATCATCAATTTTAATTCCTTCTTCGCTTTGGAGAAAATTTAATATCACGGATGACATCTTGGTATGATCTTGGCATAGCTTTTTATTCCGTTTGGTAATAACTATATTTTCTTCCGGAGTTAAAGAGAGGATCTCTTCGATGTCGGTGCTAATAAATATTTTTTTTGCTCCTGCATTGAGTGCAAAGTCTACTGTATATCGATATAAAGGTTTTCCGCAGACAGATCGAATATTTTTATTGGTCAAGCCTTTCGATCCTGCCCTGACTGGGATTATAGAAATCCAATTCATTCTAAGTCCTCAATTTTTATCAATTTCTAATCATAAAACATAAAATTAGGAATTGTTGAAATTTTATTTAATTTTTATGTTTTTATATGAATTTTATTGCATTTTTATTTTGAGTAAGGCAACTGTGTTTCTAACGATACTGAATATTGGGCGAATAAATTTTTGACAAACAAATATCCTTATAATTTTACAACTCGAACTTTTTTGTTTTTTTATAAATTTATATGGTTACTTTTTTTTCCAATAGTGATTTTTTATTTTTTAAAACGGTCAATAAGAGAACCAAATTATAGGAAGAATTTAGGAGAACGGCTTGGTTTTGACAACAGAGTGCGCACCACAAAGGATCCTATTTGGATCCATGCTGTTAGTTTGGGTGAGTTTAGAGCGTGTGTTCCTCTTATAAGAGCTCTTTTGCAGAGGTCTGAAAAAGTTTTACTCACAACAATAACGCCAGCGGGTCGTAACGAGGCACAAAAAGTATTTTGTTCATATATAAATGCCAAAAAAATCCATTTGGTTTACTTGCCATTGGAGTACGACTTTGCTTTTTATCAATTTATTAGTCGGTGGAGGCCACGGTTTGTTATTATATTAGAGTATGAACTTTGGCCTGTAATGATATCCTCGTGTACAAAATATAAAATTCCTTTGGTTCTCGCCCAGGGTCAATATATTGAAAAGAGTTTTTTAATGGACAAGAAGTGGCCATGGTTCCGTGGTGCTTTATTTAATAGTTTCGATTTGATTTTAGCCAAATCGTATATTCATAAGGCTAGATATAAATTTTTTTGTAATAACTCGGTTGAAGTCATGGGAGAGTTGCGTTTTGATCAAGAAATATCTTCGGATCAGATAAAAAGTGCGGAGATCTTTTTAAAAAAAACAAGTTTAAAAAAACATTCCAGATTATGTTTTTGTTTTGGAAGCACTGGACCAGGTGAAGATGAGATTCTGATTGCATTAATGAAACGATTGAATACTAATGCAATAGAACGAGGAATGCCAAAACCTTTTTATATTTATGTGCCGCGGCATGAAAAAAGTTTTTTGAAAATTTGTCAAGATTTAAAAAAATCAGGACTTAATATTATAAAACGTTCGGAAATGCTTGATAAGAATTTAAAATTGCATGACCAGCATATTGATATTAATGATAAGATTGATGGTATTCTGGGGGATTCATTAGGTGAAATAAATTTTTATTTTAAAATTTCTGATTATATTTTTATTGGAAACTCATTTAACAACTTAGGTTCTCATAACGTAATTGAGCCGTTGGCTCTAAAGAAGCCGGTTGTGGTGGGTCCAAGCGTTTGGGGCATCGAATACCCAATAGTAGAAGCTGTGGAAAAAGGCATAATTAAAATAGTGGAAACACCTGATGAACTCTACGAACATTGGTGGTATAAAATATCAAGAAAAGATATAACACCTCAAAATGATCAGTCACTTAGGTCCTTTTACAATTCACATTCGGGAGCAACAAGGCGGTGTATAAAAAAACTGGAACAATATGGATTTTTGTCAAAAAATGAAATTAATTAAAATGGAATAGGTGAAGAAAAAATTTGTTTTTTTTTCGTTTTGGGATGAGTAATAACGATTTTGAATGAGTGAAGTTCTAACCGATTTGACGCGGCGAAGGTTGCATCGTCAGCATAAAGTGGATCGCCAATTATAGGGTGTCCGATAGATTTCATGTGTAATCTTAATTGGTGGCTTCTGCCGGTGATTGGATGGAGTTTGACACGTGAAATATTTTTCCCTTTTTCGCGTTCGATAACTTTGTAATGAGTAGATGCATTTTTCCCTGTTTTGAAACAAATTTTTTGGATTGGTCTGTTAGGCCAGTCCACAATTATGGGTAGATTTATAATATCTTCATCTTTTAATAAATGACCATTAACCCGAGCCATGTAAGATTTTAAAATTTTTTGGTTTTCAAATTGTTTGTTGAGGTGTACTTGGCTTGATCCTGTCCTAGCAAAGATTATAACTCCAGAAGTATCTAGATCCAATCTATGTACTAGAAGCGCTCCAAAGACTTCTTTTCGTAATCTGCTGAGTAGACAGTCCGAATGATCTTTTGGTTTTCCGGGAACAGTTAAGAGACCAGCAGGTTTATTCAGAACGACAATACTTGAGTCAATATATAGAATTTCAAGAGGGACTCTGGGAGGATTATAGTTAAATGATCTTATCATAACCTTTTAATGCTTTATAGCCAATCGCGAAGTATTGGAATTAGAGGGATATCAGCTGGAAGCATTCTGTAAGATTTCATATCTATAGGGTGAACCCATTTAAGATTTTGACCTTCTTTAGGCATGGGGGTTCCTTTCCATCTTCGACACACAAATAAAGGCATCAATAAGTGAAATGTCTTATAAACATGGCTAGCAAAAGTTAGAGGCGCAAGACAACTATTAGAGGTTAGGACTCCTAGCTCTTCATGCAACTCACGAATTAAAGCTGTCTCTGGTGTCTCGTTGCTTTCGACCTTTCCACCTGGAAACTCCCATAACCCAGCCATTGCTTTTTCTTTAGGTCTCTGAGACAAAAGCACGCGTCCATCAGGATCTACTAAAGCAACCGCAGAAACTAAAAGAATAGTCATGATTTATAATCTGCATTAATGGAGATATAATCATGAGTTAAATCACAGGTGTAAACCGAAGTTCTTCTTTCACCTTGACCGAGGTCAATGGAAATAATCAGGGAATTATTTTTCATATATTTTGAGACGGTTAATTCATTATAATTTTTAGATATTGATCCATTGGATGCAACTTCATGTTTACCAAAAAATATTGATATTTTTTTTTTGCAATTTTTACTCCTGATTTGCCGATAGCCATTACAACTCTACCCCAATTAGGATCTTCTCCTGCGATAGCGGTTTTAACTAAAGGAGATTCTGCTACTGACTTTGCTACTTTATAGGCATTTTTTTGGCTCTTTGCACCTTTCACTATGATTTCAATAAACTTTGTTATGCCTTCCCCATCTTTTATAACAAGTTTAGCCAGTTCTAGCATTAGTCCCGCTAAATGTTTTTCTAACTTGATAGCTCTTGGATCTTTCAAACTCTCAATTTTGTTCATCTTAGCCTTACCTGTCGCTATCATAAATAAACTATCGGATGTAGAAGTGTCACTATCTACGGTAATGCAGTTAAATGAGATATCATTACAACGGGCTATAATTTTTTGGAGAATATCTTTTTCAATAGAAACATCTGAAAAAATAAACACGAGCATGGTTGCCATGTTGGGCGCAATCATGCCAGAACCTTTAGCAATACCATTTATTTTAATCGTTGTATCGCCAAGTGATAAGGTAGTGCAAACGCCTTTTGGATAAGTATCTGTAGTCATAATGGCTTCAGCGGCGCTCAGAAACGCATTTTCTTTTAAAGTTTTTTCAAGCGAAGAAATTTGAGAAGTTATTTTTTCAGCAGGTAAAACCTCTCCAATCACTCCTGTTGATGCAACAAAAATATTTTTTGCTGAAGTGTCTAATTGCTGTGCCACCGATAAAACTGTTTGGTTTACGGTATTTTCACCTATTGACCCTGTGAATACGTTTGCATTTCCTGAATTTACTACAATTCCTATTGGTTTTTCAGTATTTTGTAATTTTTTCAAATTTTTTTTGCTCCAATCGACTGGAGCAGAGCAGGTTTTCGACTTTGTAAATAGTCCGGTGATCGTAGAGTTTTTTGAAGCCTTAATCAATAACAGATCTAGTTTAGCTCCCTTACTAATTTTCCCATTAACTGAAGATAATTCTATACCATCAATTATCGGCATCTTAGGGAATCCATCACTTGGGGCAAATTTTGAGATTTTATTTTCCATTGAAATTCAATTCAGTTTTAACTATTCGTTACTACTTAGTAGGTCTATATCCAGAATTGAGGACGCATCGATGTTGCTATTAAACATTTGTATTGTGGCTTCACTACTCGCATTTTCAACTATTTTATTAATTTGTTCTTGGGTTAATTTTTGAACTAACTCGGGTCTAAGCTCCTCTAACGTTGGTATCGGTTTTAAGCGCCGGTCGTTTAATTTGATTACATGCCATCCAAACTCAGTTTTTACAGGTTGACTTACTTTTCCAATTTCTAACACCATTACTGCAGTTTCAAATTTAGGAACCATTTGACCCAACCCAAACCACCCTAATTTGCCACCATTTGGACCAGAGGGACCACTAGATTCTTCTTGTGCTAATTTTGAGAATTCGACCCCAGCGTCTAACAGTTGTAGTATTTCCAACGCTTTTTCTTCACTTTCTACAAGTATATGAGAAGCATTGAATTCTTCAATATTTTCTGCTGACGAAATTGTTTCATTGTATGCATTTTGTACTATTTGAGGATCCGGAAAACCACGCATTTTTTTTTCTACAGCATATTTTGCTTTCAGAGATCTTATTTCGTTTTCTAATGAAATTTTAATTTGGTTTTCAGAAATATCCAAGCTTTGTGCCATAACTTCTTGTTTAACAATTTGATCCAAAATTCCTTCTAGAAGGTAACTCGGCTCTAAATCAACATATTCTTTTGGTAATCTGGCTACTGCTGCTATTACATGCCCTAGAGTAATTTTTTTTTCATTTACTTCTGCTAAGGTTGTTTTTGCATTGTAAGTTTCAGTTTTTGCTGGCAACGTTGAAATAAGTATAATTAGGATGGTTACGATTTTAATTTTTTTAATATAATTCATTTTCCTATTAGCCTCTCAATTTATACTATTTATTCAGTTGGATAGTTTAGCAATATTAAAAGTATATTCGTCCTTGAATACCATGAAATTTCAGTTTAATGCAGCATGAATATTAATTGTATTGTTTTCTAGACAATAACGTATTTAAATGAATTGTAACAGTGAAATGAGCCGACTTTTTTCGAAAAAGTTTAGAAACGCAAGTTCTGATTAATAATTGAGGATTAAAAGAGTTATGCTGGGTTTGGGACGGATAGCAAAAAAAATCTTTGGATCAGAGAATGATCGAAAACTTAAATCCATTGAAAAAACGATTGAACAGATAAATTTGTTTGAAAGTAACATATCAAAACTTTCAGATGAAGAGCTAAAAGCGAAAACAGGTGAGTTTAAGGATAGGTTAACCAAAGACGATACTCTTGACACTTTACTTCCCGAAGCGTTCGCTGTCGTGCGAGAGGCCTCGATAAGATCCCTAGGCTTAAGACCTTTCGACGTTCAGCTCATGGGCGGTGTATTTCTCCATAATGGTTACATTTCAGAGATGAAAACTGGGGAGGGGAAAACATTAACAGCAACATTACCAGTTTACTTAAACGCCCTGTTACAAAAAGGAGTCCACGTTGTAACAGTAAATGATTATTTAGCCAGACGAGATTCTGAATGGATGGGTAAAATTTATGCATTTTTGGGATTAACAGTTGGTGCAGTGTTCCCTGAAATGGACGAGAGTTTAAAAAAAGAGGCATATAACGCTGATATAACTTACGCAACAAATAATGAATTGGGGTTTGATTATCTTAGGGATAATATGAAATCGGATCTCGATGATCTTAATCAAAGAAAACCATATTTTGCAATTGTTGATGAAGTAGATAGCATTTTGATTGATGAAGCTAGAACACCATTAATTATTTCTGGTCCAACCGAAGATCGATCTGAACTCTATAAAGAAATAGATAAATTAATACCAATTTTACAAGAGTCTCATTATGAGATTGATGAGAAAAGCCGAGGCGCTAACTTGACAGACTCGGGTAATGACTTTGTCGAGGAAAAGCTGAAAGATCTTGAATTATTAAGAGATGATTTAACTTTATATGATCCAGAAAGTGCCACACTTGTTCATCATATAAGCCAAGGCCTTCTTGCTCATAAATTATTTGTAAAAAACAAAGATTATATTGTTAAAAATAATCAAGTAATTCTTATCGATGAATTCACAGGTCGTATGATGCCAGGTAGACGGTTATCTAATGGGTTGCATCAAGGAATTGAGGCAAAAGAGAATGTTGACATTCAATCAGAAAATAAAACGCTTGCATCAGTAACATTCCAAAATTATTTCAGACTTTATGAGAAACTTGCGGGTATGACTGGAACGGCATTAACGGAACAAGAGGAGTTTCTTGAAATCTATAACTTAGGTGTTGTTGAAATTCCGACCAATAAACCTGTGACACGCAAAGATGAAGATGATCAGGTGTTTAGGTCTACAAAAGAAAAATATGAAGCGGTTGCTAACGAAATTGAAGCTGCATATCAAAAAGGACAACCGACACTGGTGGGAACAACATCAATTGAGAAGTCAGAAATTATTTCAAAAATTTTAAAAGATGCGGAGATACCCCATCAGGTATTAAATGCTCGATATCACGAACAAGAGGCTCAAATAATTGCAAACGCCGGAGTTTCGGGTGCTGTAACAATCGCTACCAATATGGCTGGTAGGGGAACTGATATTCAGCTGGGAGGTAATGTTGAGATGAGAGTAAACGCAGCTTTGGAAGAGAACCATCAAACCGAAAATCCGGGAATTATCAGAAAAACTATTGAAGATGCTGTAGCGTTGAATAAGAATAGTGCTATTGACGCTGGGGGTTTGTTTGTCCTAGCTACAGAACGTCATGAAAGTAGACGAATTGACAATCAGCTACGGGGTCGTTCTGGTCGCCAAGGTGATCCTGGTCGAACAGTATTTTTTCTTAGTTTAGAGGATGATTTGATGAGAATTTTTGGCTCAGAAAAATTAGACTCGATGTTATCTAAACTTGGAATGAAAGAAGGAGAGAGTATTGCACATCCTTGGGTTAACAAGGCGCTTGAGCGCGCACAGAGCAAAGTTGAGGCAAGGAATTTTGATATTAGAAAAAATATCCTTAAATACGATGATGTAATGAATGAGCAAAGGAAAGCAATTTTTTCGCAACGACGAGATATAATGCATGCAGAGGATTTATCAGAAATTGTTAGCGATATGAGACATGATGTCATCGATGATTTAGTCCTAACTTATTTACCAAAAGACGCATATATAGAACAGTGGCGAACTAGTGAATTAGATAATGAATTGAAGAATAATTTAGGATTAGTTTTACCGATTGCAGATTGGATAGAGGAAGATGGAATTGACTCAGACATTATAGCATCACGAATAGTTGAAGCTTCGGATATGCATATGGCTCAAAAAGTAGGACTTTATGGTGCGGAGGTAATGAGAAAAATTGAAAAACAAGTTGTACTTCAGACTATAGACAAGGGCTGGCAAGACCACCTTCTAACTCTAGAACATTTGAGAACAGTTGTAAGTTTTAGGGGCTACGCCCAAAAAGATCCATTAAATGAGTATAAATCAGAAGCATTTTCTCTTTTTGATAATTTACTACAAAGACTGCGGGGGCAAGTTACTAAGTTCATTTCTTTTGTTCAAGTAGTTGATGCCGAGCAAAGTTTAAATTCTAATCAATCTGGGGCAAAGAAGACAAACAACGAAAGGGATTTTGACAAAAAAAATTGGGGGCGGGTAAGTAGGAACGCTCAGTGTCCTTGCGGTTCAGGAAAAAAATTTAAATATTGCCACGGTCGAAATTAAAGTTAGTCCGCGAATGCCTTCAAATGAGGACCAGTGAGTTTGGAGTTTCCCTCGAAATTATAGTTGAAACAACGGATTTCGTCAGCGCAACATTTCCTTACTACCTCAATCGTGTCTTTTTCGTAGAATTTTTGCCATGTCCTACTTTCTTTTGATCTAAAAGTCGATTTAGTGTTGAAATTATTGAATCTCTGGTCTTTTGAAAAGCCTAAAATTGTTTTTAGTTCATCAAAATCCTCTTCTAAGTGTTCGAACCGAATCGCATAGTTGGCAATTATTTGGTTCTTTATCGTGTAAAGATGGGAACTGTTAAGCCGTCTTTGCCTTT
>MDSV01101878.1_pt1 | contig 11859 bp, 8 predicted proteins | sample 810851 | NCBI WGS metagenome assembly MDSV01 (sample SAMN05326640, study PRJNA326480) | marine metagenome | isolation source: seawater | place: Atlantic Ocean: North East | collected 2012 | reverse complement strand
TGATGATGCTTATAGAATAAATACAAATCCAAATGACTCAAATCAGGTATCTTTTTTAATATCAAATTTTTTAAAGGAAAATGAATATGACTTAATTCTAATGGGTAAAGAATCAATTGATTATAACTCTGGTATTGTGCATCATCTGGTTGCATCTGATTTAGGGTATAGTTCTTTTTCTCCAGTTTCCTCTTTATCGATCATAAATGATAGATTAGTTCAAATTCATTTAGAAAAAGATGAATCGATTGAAAAGATTCAAATAAATACACCTGTGGTTTTGGGTTGTCAAGAACCCATAGCAGAATGGAAAATACCTAGTATGAGAGGGATAATGAAAGCGAGAACTAAAGAAATAACTGTAATTGAAATTGAAAGCTTAGATAGTGATGTTAACTATAAATACTTTAGAATACCTGAAAAAAGGTCAAAAATGAAGTATTTTGATAAAGATGATTTACCAAAGTTAATAGAGGAATTGAATCTATTAAAAATGTGATATGAATGGGTTTATTATAATTGAAGCTAATAATAAGAAAATAAAAGATTCGTCATTAGAATGTGTTTATTTAGCGAATAAAATATCTCAAAAGGTTATAGTAATTTCCGATATAAAAGATGAAAAAATCTTAGAAGATTTACCTGTTGATGTTTTTATAATAATTGATGATATTGATAATGTGTATTCTTATAGTAATCAACTTTTAAATTATAAAAATAATTTTTTTTTATTGCCAGACTCTTTAAGATTAAAAAAGGTTTCTGCTAAAATTTCTAAAATTTTTAATATTCCGGTAGTATCTAATATTATTGATTTATCTGTTAAAATAAATACTTTTAATTGTAAGGCATCTATCTTTAATAACAATGTGATTTCTGACATAGAAGTTTCTAGAGATGGCTGTATTTTTATTATAAAAAAATATACTATCGATCCAATTCCTAAGGGAAATAAAATTCAACAATTTATTTATTTAAAGTCTGAAAACACTAGTCCTAAAAAAGTGCAAGTTTTAGAAAAAATAAAAATGAATAATGATAAACCTTTATCTGAAGCTAAAATTGTGGTATCTGCTGGAAGAGGCTTAAAGTCATCAGAAAATTGGGAAATGGTAGAAAAGTTAGCAAGTTTACTTAATGCTGCAACAGCATGTAGCAAACCAGTATCTGACCTTGGATGGAGACCGCATTCTGAACATGTAGGTCAAACAGGTATTAAAATTTCACCTGATATTTATATTGCGATTGGAATATCTGGAGCAATACAACATATAGCTGGTGTTAATTCATCAAAAAAGATATTAGTTATTAATATTGACCCTGAAGCTCCTTTTTTTAAACATGCTGATTATGGTATAATTGGAGATGCATTTGAAATAATTCCTAATTTTATAAAATATTTGAAAAATGACTAAAATTAAATTGGAAATTCTTGGACTTTCATCTAGTGTTGACACTCAAACTGGATCTTTTGCTTTAGTGTTAAAAGAGGAAAAAGGAGAAAGAAGACTCCCTATAATTATAGGTATGTTTGAAGCTCAATCTATTGCAATGGAAATTGAAAAAATAATTCCAAATCGACCTATGACACATGACCTTTTTAAGTCTTTATCCAAAAAATTAAAATATTCGGTTAAAAAAATCATTATAACAGACATTAAAGACGGTGTTTTTTTTGCTAAAATTGAAATTGATTATAACGGAAAAAGTATAAGTATTGACTCACGACCTTCAGATGCAATTGCTATTGGTATACGTTTTAATTCAGAAATATTTGCAGAAGAAAAAGTACTAAATAATGCAGGTATATTATTTGATGAGGTAAATGTAGATAAAGGAGTAGTTAATAAAAATGACTCTGTCAAAACACTTAAAGACATGACAGATAAACAATTAAAAAATGAACTAAATACTTCAATTTCAGAGGAGAATTATGAATTTGCAGCAAGAATTAGAGATGAAATTAATAAAAGAAATTAATGGATATTATTAGATTTTTTATTTGTATAATATTTATTTTATCAATAGCATATTTACTCTCAGAAAATAGAAATAAAATCAATTGGAAATTGATAGCATCAGGTATTTTTCTTCAAATATCTTTTGCACTTCTTGTGTCCAATGTTTCTTATGTAGAATTTTTTTTTAAATCAATTAGTGAATTTTTTGTTATTTTGATTGGTTTTTCAAAAAGTGGAACATTATTTTTATTTCCAGATGCTTCTTTCAATGGTTTTGCATTTTCTGCCCTACCTGTAGTCATATTATTTTCATCTTTAAGTTCCTTTTTATACTATATTGGTTTCTTACAATATATTGTTAAATCTATTGCTTGGGTTATGTCTAAAACTATGAGGTTATCAGGTGCTGAATCACTATCTGCTGCAGGAAATATATTTTTAGGTCAAACTGAAGCGCCTCTTTTGGTTAGACCATATATTCAAAAAATGACTAAATCTGAATTAATGTGTCTTATGACAGGAGGTATGGCAACAATTGCTGGAGGAGTATTTGCTGCTTATGTGGCTCTTTTAGGTGGTGTTGATAATGTTGACTCCGTTAAATTTGCTACAATTCTTTTAACTGCTTCTATTATGAACGCACCAGCAGGAATAGTTATATCTAAAATATTTATACCTGAGAGTAGAAATGAAGTAAATAAGAATCTTAATATTTCATCAGAAGATATAGGATCAAATGCAATTCATGCATTAGCAAAAGGAGCTTCTGATGGATTAAAACTTGCACTAAACATTGCAGCAATGTTACTTGCCTTCTTAGCTTTTGTCTATATGATTAATTACTTTCTCTCATATTTAGGTGATATACTAAATATAAATAACCTAATTCAATTATCCTCGGATGGTCAATTTAATAAGCTATCTCTTGAATATATCCTTGGTCAATTTTTTAGAATTTTTGCTTTTATGATAGGAATAAATTGGAGTGAGTCTATTCTTGTTGGTAGCTTATTAGGTCAAAAATTTGCTCTAAATGAGTTTATAGCATATGTAAGTTTAAGTGAAATGATAGATAATAATTTATTGTCAGAAAAGTCAATTTTAATATCGACCTATGCACTTTGTGGTTTTGCGAATTTCAGTTCAATTGCAATTCAGATTGGAGGAATAGGTTCAATGGCTCCAAATAGGCAGGAAGATATTTCAAAACTAGGTTTAAAGGCTTTGGTTGCAGCAACTTTAGCCACATTATTGACTGCGAATATAGCAGGCGTTTTTATGTATTAATTTTTTTTTATAAATTTTAATTGTCCAGCACTTGAAGAGTCTAATTTTTTATCACTTTTATTTCCAGATAAGATATCTAAAACATCATTTGCTAATTCCTTACCCAACTCTACTCCCCATTGATCAAAACTGTTAACACCCCAAATACATCCCTGTACAAATATTTTATGTTCATATATTGCAATTAACTTTCCTAAGTTCCTAGGTGTTAAAACATCAAAAATTAAAGTATTTGAAGGTTTATTACCCTTAAAGTTTTTTGATTTTGATTGAATTAAATTAGAAACTTCCTTATTATTATTTGCTTTTTTACCTTTCATTAAAGCCATAGTCTGCCCAATAAGATTTGATATAAGAATTTCATGTAGGTTATCGTATTTATTAAGTGATTTAGAAAACCCTATAAAATCACAAGGTATAATCTTTGTACCTTGGTGAATGAGTTGATAAAAAGCATGTTGACCATTAGTTCCTCTATCTCCCCAAATTATTTGACCAGTTTGGTAATTTATTTCCTTTCCATCTTTTGTGATATGTTTACCATTACTTTCCATATCTGCTTGCTGAAGGTACTGAGGAAGATATTTAAGATATTCGTCGTAGGGTAGAATAGCATGCGTGTCGCTATTAAAAAAATTATTATACCAAATACCAATACATCCCATAATCATTGGAATGTTTTTTTTGAAGGGCTTTTTAATAAAATGATGGTCTATATATTTTGCTCCATCTAAAAGTTTTTCAAAGTTTTTATATCCAATTTTTATTGATATTGGTAGTCCCACTGATGACCACAAAGAATATCTTCCACCAACCCAATCCCAAAGCTTTAAAATATTATCACTTTCAATTCCAAATTTTCTTGCTTTGTCAAAATTTGATGTAACAGCAAAAAAATGTTCTTTATAATATACTGTAGAGGAACTATTTTTTATAAACCACTTTTTACATGCTTCTGCATTTTTTAATGTTTCTATAGTTCCAAATGATTTAGAGGAGATAATAAATATTGTATTTTGTGGACTTATTTTAGATAAAACCTTTGATAGATTTGTTGGATCAATATTAGATATAAAGAAAACATCTAAATTTTGATTTGAATAATTATCTAAAGCATTACAAATAAGTTTTGGTCCAAGGTCTGATCCACCTATACCTATATTAACTATATTTTTAATTTTTTCACCTGAGTATCCAAGTTTTCTTTCATTGAAAAAACCGTCAGATATTTTCTTCATTTTAAACAACGATTTTACAACTTCTTTCTCATATAAATTTTTTGTTTTTTTTGTGAAACTTCCTCTTAAAAGGGGATGTAAGACTTGCCTTTTTTCAGAATTATTAATTTTCTTTCCATCGAAAAGAAACTTAATTTCATCTTTAATTTTTAATTCATCTAACAAGTTTTCAAATAATTGTAATGTGTTTTCATCAATATTGTTTTTTGAGAAATCAAATAAAAGATTTTCATCTTCTATCGAAAAGGTTTTAAACCTATTAGGATCTTTTTTAAAAAATTCATTTATCGAATGATTTTTTATTAATTTTTGATGATTAATAAGTTTATTCCATGATTTTTTATTGGTCAAATCACTCATATTTTTTCTTTATTTTATCAATTTCATTATTTAACAAATAATTAATCTTTTTTATATTATTAGATTTATTTTTACAATTAACACTAAAATAAAATTTAATTTTTGGTTCTGTTCCAGAAGGTCTAAGTGTTAAAATATAGTTTTCATTAGTTATGAATTGTAATACATTAGATTTTGACATAATAATATTACTATTACTTGATTCATTATAATTTATAAAGGTTTTAATTTTTTTACTAAATATAGTTTTTGGAGGTTTTAAAATATAATCTTTCATTATATTATTAATTTTCTTTTTTCCTTCAACTCCTTTATAAGTAATTGAAAAAAGTTCTTCTTTAAAGTATCCAAATGTGTCATGTATTTTTTCTAAATATGAGCTTAAATTCATACCTTTTGTCTGAGCAAAATTACTTATCTCACAAATTATTGAACTTGATATAACCGCATCCTTATCTCTAACAAAATCTCCAATTAAATATCCGTAACTCTCTTCCCCTCCAGCTATAAATTTTTCATTTTTTTTATCCTCTATTAGTTTAGCGATATTCTTAAAACCTGTGAGGGTTGAATAACATGATACTGAATATTTTTTACAAATTCTATCAATAAGCGGAGTTGTTACAATAGTTTTCGCAACATATGAATTTTTTTGAAGAGATTTTTCTTTACTTTTTTGGGTTATTACATAATGAACTATTAATGATGCGAGCTGATTTCCATTTAAAATTATTTCTCTTCCTTTATTATCTAATTCTACTACTCCAACTCTGTCAGTGTCAGGATCTGTAGCTAATAAGATATTTGATTTCGTTTTCTTTAATTCTTTAATTCCTTCTTCTAATGCATAATATTCCTCTGGATTTGGTGATTTTACAGTAGAAAAATTTGGATCTGGCTTTTCTTGAGATTTTATTATTTTCACATTTTTAAAACCAAAACTTTTAATTGCTTGAGGAACTATCTTGATCCCTGTTCCATGAATTGGAGTATATAGAATTTTTAATTTAGAATTTTCATTTGAGAAAAGAGATAATTTTGATAAGTCATCTAGGTAGGGTTTATCTATTGATTCATCAATCAACTTAATTAAACTTTTATTTTTTCTTTTGATATTAGAAATATCATCTAATTTATTTACCTCATTTATGATATTTATATCATGAGGATATACAATCTGTCCTCCATCACTCCAGTATACTTTGTAACCATTATATTCTTTTGGATTATGAGATGCTGTTATCATTATGCCGCACTGACAATTAAGTTTTCTTACTGCATACGATACTAATGGAGTTGGTCTAATATCAGAAAAAAGGTAAGATTTAATATTATTAGATGAAAAGATTATGGCTGCTTCATATGCAAATTCTTTACTAAATAATCTGGTATCATATCCTATAGAAACTTTTATAGATCCATTAAATTTTTTTTTTAAATAGTTTGATAGACCTTGTGTAGCAAGACCAATTGTATAATTATTTATTTTATTTGATCCTATTCCTATCTCGCCTCTCAGACCCCCTGTTCCAAATTCAAGATTTTTATGGAATGCTTCAATTAGATTAGTTTTATCATTATCATCTAATAATTCTTTAATTTTTATTTTACTATAATTGTCATCAATATTATTTAGCCAACTTTTTGCTTTAATAGTACTTGATATTAATAAATTTTTTTTTTTTGACATCTAAAAACCTAATTTTATTTTGACTCTATCTAAAACCTTAGTAGCAATCCCTTTTGCTTTATTTTCTCCAATTTCAAGAATAGAGTTTAAATAATCTTTGTTTTTCATATAATCAAAATAAGATTTTCTTTCATTTTTAAAATTATCCATTATCGTAGACAATAGATCAGTTTTTGCTTGTCCATATCCGTAACCACCGCGTATATATTTTTCTCTCATTTCACTAGACTCTTTTTCTGTGGCAATAACTTTAAATAAATTATAAATATTGCAATTAGATGGATCTTTTTTATCGTCAATTCCTTTGCTGTCTGTAACTATTGACATTACCTGCTTCTTCAATAATTTTTCATCAGCAAAAATATCGATTGTATTATTGTAAGTTTTACTCATTTTCCTACCATCAATACCTTTTATTGTCATAACATTTTCATCAATTTTAGATTTAGGAATTATAAATGTGTCTCCATATTGATGATTAAATGATTTAGCTATATCTCTCGTAATTTCTAGGTGTTGTTTTTGATCCTTTCCAACAGGAACAATTTCTGCATCATAAAGAAGAATATCTGAAGCCATCAACACTGGGTATGTAAATAATCCTGAATTGATTTCTGATAAGTTTTCAGATTTATCTTTAAAAGAATGTGAGTTTGATAGCATAGGAAAAGGAGTAAAACAATTAAGATACCATGTCAGCTCACAAACCTCAGTTATTTTAGATTGCCTATAGAAGAAATGATTTTTGAAATCAAATCCCATTGCAAGCCATGCTGAAGCAACTGAGAAAGTATTTTCTTGTAGTAAATTGGGATCTTTAATATTAATCAGTGAATGTAGATCAGCTATAAAAAAAAGAGATTCATTTCCTTTTTTTCTTGATAAATTAATTGATGGATTTATTGCACCTAAAATATTTCCTAAGTGTGGTTTACCTGAACTTTGAATACCTGTAAGAATTCTAGCCATTTTTTTTTATAAAATTAATCCAATTGTTTAATTGATTGATAGAATTTAATTATATATTTTTAAAATATATGAAACAACTATTAATTCTAAATCTATTTTTATTATTTGCATACCAAGCTTTTTCTCAAAAATCAGAAATTATTTTTGAAACGCCGGAATATAATTTTGGAGACATTCAAGAAAATAAAGGGAAAGTTTCTTATAAATTTAGTTTTACTAATAATGGTAAGGAACCAATCAGAATATTATCTGTAAAGCCTTCTTGTGGTTGTACAACACCGAACTGGTCAAAAGATGAAATAAATCCCGGAAATAAAGGCTTTATTGTTGCAGAGTATAACCCTAAAGGGAGGCCTGGAGTTTTTAGAAAGTCCCTTTCTGTAATAACCAACGATAATAGAAGGTCTTTGATTTTTATAAAGGGTAAGGTTATTAAATAATTAATCTATTGAAATTATGTTAAAAAAATATTTCATATTACTACTTGTTATAATAATTCCTTTTATTTCCTATTCTCAGGAAGGCTTCCCAGTCAATGGAGTTAATGACGTAAGAGAAAATCATTATGCATTTATTAATGCTAATATATTAATTGATTATAAAACCAAACTAGAAAATGGAATTCTAGTTATTAAAAACGGTGTCATTACGTCAGTTGGAAAAGATGTGTCTATTCCTGAGGGTATAAGAGTATTTGATTTGCAAGGTAATTATATATATCCTTCTTTTATTGACTTATATACTGACTATGGAATCATGGAAAATAAATCCATAAACATTTCATCAAACTGGATGTCAAGTTATAACAATCCTCAGATGCTTTCAAATAAGAGTGGTCCTTTTGCTTGGAATGAATCAATTAGGCCAGAATACAATAGTGTAGATTACTTAAAAATTGACAATAAAACATCAAATCAACTTAGGAAAGAAGGTTTTGGGTTAGTGGTTTCTCATAATATGGATGGAATCATGAGAGGAACTGGTACTTTAGTCTCTCTTTCAGATGATGTTGAACAAAAGATTGTGATTAAAGATAGGGTTTCAAACCACTTTTCTTTTATGAAGGGTTCAACAAGACAAAGATATCCAAGTTCACTAATGGGAGCAGTAGCTTTATTAAAACAATCTTTTTTTGATGCTAACTGGTACTCTACTAATACAGGTAAAATAAATGAAACAAACCTCTCTTTATCAGCTATTAATGAAAATAATAATTTACCAAAAATTATAGAAGTTAGAGATAAACTCAAGGTACTTCTGGCACAAAAAATTGAGAAAGAGATTGGAATTAAATTTATTATAAAAGGTCAGGGGGACGAATACCAAAGAATAAAAGAGATAAAAGAAGGAAACTCCAGTTTAATTATTCCAATAAATTATCCTAAACCATATAATGTTGATGATCCTTTCAAGAATAAAGACATATTACTTTCCCAACTGAAGCACTGGGAATTAGCACCATCTAATCCATCGTTCCTTGAGAATAACAATATTGACTTTTCAATAACTACAAATGGTTTAAGAGATTTATCTGAGTTCAGAAATAACTTAATCAAGTCTCACGAGAGAGGCGCTTCAAAAGCAATTCTTTTAAAAGCACTGACTTATAATCCATCTAAATTTATAAATATGGAAAGTAAACTAGGTACATTAAATGAGTCTTTTATTGCAAATTTTTTCATAACAGATGGTGATATTTTTTCTGAAGAAACAAAAATTCTTAGTAATTGGGTACAAGGGAAATGGCATAGGGTAAATGATTCCAATATAATTGATTTTAGTGGTGATTATTTATTGTCTTTTAATAGTAAAAGTAAAAATTTAAATGATGTTACACTGAAAGTTTATGGTGATAAGGATAAGCCACGAGCTAAAATTATAAGCGTTAAATTAACGGATTCCATAGAATCAAGTAGTAAAATTTTTATTGATGATGAAAACATTTCATTAACATTCAATCTCAAAAAAAAATCAGGAGAAAATTCATCTGAAGAATATAAATTATCTGGATTTTTTTCAAATGGAAGATTTATTGGAAAAGGTACTTTAAACAATTTGGAATGGTTTGAATGGACTGGGATAAAAAAATCCCCAAATAATATTAAAATTGTTGAGGATTTAAAGGTTTCAAAAAGTAATAAAGAAGATTTAGGAGATGTTATATACCCATTTGTTGAATATGGTTCAAAATCATTAAAAAGTCAAGAGAGAATACTTATCAAAGGAGCTAAGATATGGACTTTAGAGGGGGAGGGTATTATTGAGAAGGGGGATCTATTAATTGATAATGGAAAAATTATTGATGTTGGAGATGAAATATCAGCATATGGAAACGATACAAAGGTAGTTGATGGGAGTGGCATGCATCTAACTCCTGGAATTATTGATGAACATTCTCATATAGCTCTTTCTGGAGTAAATGAAGGTTCACAGTCAAATACTGCTGAGGTAAGAATGAAAGATGTCGTAAACTCTGAGGATGTAAACATTTACAGACAACTAGCAGGAGGTGTAACCGCATCACAACTTCTACATGGATCTGCAAATGCAATTGGTGGTCAATCTGCAATTGTGAAGTTTAGGTGGGGGTCTTCACCTGAAGAAATGATAATTAATGAGGCTGATGACTATATAAAGTTTGCTTTAGGAGAAAATGTTAAAAGATCTAGGGCTACTTCAAGCACAAGATTTCCAGACACAAGAATGGGGGTAGAACAGGTATTTGTTGACGCATTTAACAAGGCAAAAATATATGAAAGTAAATGGAAGAATTATAATTCATTATCAAAAAAGGAAAAAATAAATGCTGTTATACCAAGAAAAGATATTGAATTGGATGCTTTAACTGATGTTTTAAATGGTCAAATGCATATTACATGCCATTCATATGTTCAGTCAGAAATAAACATGTTAATGAAGGTTGCTGAAAAGTTTGATTTTAAGATAAATACATTCACACATATACTGGAAGGGTATAAGTTAGCTGATATTATGGCTAATCATGGGGCAGGAGGTGCTTCTTTTGCTGACTGGTGGGCATTTAAGAATGAAGTTAAAGAAGCAATTCCATATAATGCTGCTCTTATGTCACAAGCAGGTGTTGTCACTGCAATTAATTCTGATAATAGAGAAATGGCAAGAAGGTTAAATCAAGAGGCAGGTAAAACAATTAAATATGGTAACTTATCTGAAATTGAGGCAATGAAACTGGTTACTATTAATCCTGCTAAATTATTAAATCTTGATCACAGAATGGGAAGCATCAAAGTAGGAAAAGATGCTGATTTAGTTCTATGGAATGGGCATCCATTGTCTATCTACTCGAAACCTCTTAAAACCATTGTTGATGGTAAGGTATATTATGATTTGGAGGAAGATAAAAAATTAAGAATTGAAATTAATAAAGAGAGAGCAAGAATAATATCCAAAATGAAAAAATCGGATATTAGATCTGGAAGTAGAAGAAAACCAGTTAAAACTGCTCAATTTGAGCTCACCTGCGAGGATGAATACGATTACCAATCAACTAGTGAAAATTAATTTTTTGAATATGAAAAAGATATATCTCTTATTTTTCCTACTCATATCGCAAGATATTTATTCTCAGGTTCCAGAGCCAGTAAGCCAACAAGATAGAGCAATAATTTTATATAATGCCAAAGTTCATGTAGGTAATGGAACGATTATAGAAAATGGATATATATGTTTTGATTCTGGGAAAATTACTCATATAGGTGATTTTAACAATAAGACCCTAGGAAATTTTGAAAGTCATATTCAAATTGATTTAAATAATGAATTGGTTTATCCAGGCCTAATTTTACCTATATCAAAAGTTGGGTTAGAGGATATTTCTGCAATCAGAGCTACAAGAGATCATACTGAGATTGGTGATATAAATTCAAATATTAGGACTCTTACATCTTATAATACAGATTCAGAAATGATTTCAACATTTAGATATAATGGTATACTTTTATCTCAAGTTACTCCAGATGGAGATTTAATAACTGGAAATTCCTCAATCATGATGATGGAAGGTTGGAATTGGGAAGATGCAGCTTATAAGGTTGATAATGGTATACATTTCAAGTGGCCAAGAAAAACTTACCCTCCAAGTAGAAGGTCGGGTTCAACAGAATTTAGATCAAATTCAAATTACAAAAGCACAGTTGATAAAATTCATAAATTTCTTATTGACGCTAGATCTTATTTTGATAGAAGAAATAATATTGATGAAATAAATTTAAAGTTAGAAGCAATGCTTAGTGTTTTTTCTGGTAAGAAAAAGGTATATATTCATGCTAATTCCAGAGAACAAATTATTGAATCAGTTCAGACATTTAAGAGACAC
>MDSV01239136.1_pt1 | contig 11860 bp, 8 predicted proteins | sample 810851 | NCBI WGS metagenome assembly MDSV01 (sample SAMN05326640, study PRJNA326480) | marine metagenome | isolation source: seawater | place: Atlantic Ocean: North East | collected 2012 | reverse complement strand
TAGCCCTGTCGATATTTTTTTCTTTTTAAGATTGTTGATTATGCCTAAAAAATAACTTAATTTATAACATTGCATAGGGATTAATCAACATTGGTTATCAGTTTAGCTAACTTAAAATTAAAACCACCAGTATTTTTAGCACCCATGGCTGGAATTACTGATAAGCCCTCCCGTGATATCGCTCAATTATTTAATCCCGGCTTAGTCGTGAGTGAAATGATTGCAAGTAGTGAAAAGGACAAGAGTTATTTTGAAAACAAAGTGAAAGAGAATTTAAATAGCAGAGGTAAAAATAAAAATTTGTGTCCAACTGCGATCCAAATAGCAGGTCATGAGATAAGTTGGATGACTTATGCCGCAAAAGTAATTGAGGATGAGGGTGGCGATATTATTGACATAAATATGGGGTGTCCGGCTAAAAAGATAGTTGGCAAGCTCGCTGGATCCGCCTTAATGAAAGAGCCAACACACGCACTAAAAATGCTAGAGGCCATTGTCAAGTCTACTACTCTGCCAGTGACATTAAAAATGCGTTTAGGCTGGGATATAAATACCATTACCGCGCCAAAGATAGCAGCGAGTGCTGAGAGCCTTGGGATACAAATGATCATTGTTCATGCAAGAACTAGAAATCAATTTTTTGGAGGTAAACCTAATTGGAGTGCTGTTAAAAAGATAAAAAAGTTGGTATCAATACCGGTAATTGTAAATGGTGATATTATCGATTTTAATTCTGCCCAAACAGCAGTCAAACGATCCTCAGCAGACGGTTTGATGATCGGTCGAGGGGCAATTGGCAAACCTTGGCTAATAAATCAAATATCTGACTTTTTGTATGCTGAATCAAAAGAAAATAACAAAATTAATATTACAATGGATGAATTAGTGAAACTGCATTTGGAAAAAATACTTAATTTTTACGGAAGTGAAATTGGATTAAGAATTTTTAGAAAGCATCTTGCCAATTATCTGAGAGGACTTGATTTGAATTCTAAGTTGTATCGTTCAGTATTAACTGAGGAGTCGATTAGAAAATTAGAACGAATGCTTAAGTTTCTTTTTAAGAAAGAAAAGGTTAAAGTTTTTCATGAAAAGTATTGAAACTAATCGTTTTTATGAAGTTTTATGGGATACGATACCCTATCCATTATTCGTAATTTCCAGTGATAATTTGATCACAACCGCTAATAATTCAGCCGAAACTTACTGTTTCAACTCACTTAAACAAATGCAATCTAAACCTATTGATAATTACTTCGGTAATAACAGTATTATATTGCATTCTATCTCTCAGGCTCGCGATACACTAATTTCGGTAAAATTGTATAATGTTGAAGTTTTTTGGTCAAACAAATCAAACTCAACTCACGATGTTACCACTGTTCCGATTGATGATACTGGCGAAATGATACTTCTGCTGTTTCATCCGCACGGAATGTCTAAAAAGATGAATCAAAGTTTATCACATAGATCAGCAGCGCGTTCTGTAACAGGAATGGCCTCAATGCTCGCGCATGAAATACGGAACCCGTTGGCTGGTATATCTGGAGCAGCCCAGCTTTTGACTGGTAACATCGCAACTGAGGATAAAGAACTTCTAGCGATTATAAAAGCTGAGGCAGATCGAATCGAAAATCTTGTGTTTCGATTTCAAACGTTTGGTGATCTGAGACCCATAAAGCAAGATCCAGTAAACATTCACGATATTTTAAGTCGAGGAAAACGCGCTGCGAGCGCTGGTTTCGCTAAAAGATTGGAGATAATTGAAAACTATGATCCGTCTCTTCCACTAGCAAAGGGAGATCCGGACTTACTACTCCAAGTAGTTCAAAATTTGCTTAAAAATGCGTCTGAGGCCGTTCCTGTTTCGTCAGGCCAGATTATAATTGAAACAGCATTTAAACAAGGTGTCAGACTCAATATTGGAAATGTTACAAAGGAAAATCTTCCACTTCAATTTTCTATCATAGACAATGGACCTGGCGTTCCTGACCAAATAAAGGACGATATCTTTGATCCTTTTGTAACGACGAAATCCACAGGTTCTGGTTTAGGTTTATCTCTTGTTTCAAAAATAGTATCTGATCATGGTGGTGTAGTTGAGTATACAAGAGAAGAAAATCGATCAGTTTTTTCAGTATTAATGCCTGTTTGGGTAGGCGCACAATTTAAAGAAAGGTAGTCTAGAGTGGAAGGTACAATTATTATCGCTGACGATGATAAGTCAATTAGGACAGTTTTAGCTCAAGCCTTGACAAGAGCAGGTTGCCGTGTACGGGCTACAGGAACACTTAGCACCTTATGGCGCTGGTTAGATGATGGAGAAGGGAACGTCTTAGTTACAGATGTTATGATGCCCGATGGTGATGCACTCGATATTCTTCCAGTTTTAAAAAGAAAAAGGCCAAAACTACCAGTTATCGTAATGTCTGCCCAAAATACTGTTATGACAGCAATTCGAGCTAACGAAGCTGGTGCTTACGAATACCTACCAAAACCCTTTGATTTGCGGGATGTACTACAAAGTGTTTCTAAAGCTTTAAAAAAGCAAGAAATATCAAAAAATGGATCAGAATCTGGCTCTAATGATTTTACAATTGATAACGAACAGTCGTCTTTACCTTTAATTGGAAGATCTTCTGTGATGCAGGATGTTTATCGTATCATGGCTCGATTAATGGGTACTGATCTTGGCGTGTTAATAAGCGGGAGTTCGGGTACTGGTAAGGAATTGGTTGCAAGCGCACTACATGCATTTGGCCAAAGAAAAAGCAAACCTTTTATAAAGGTGAATATAGCAACTTTACCTCAGGATAGCGTAGAAATTGAACTGTTCGGAAAGGACTCTGCTACTCCCGAAGGTAATGAGGTAATTGGTAAATTTGAACAGGCGGACGGGGGTACAATATTTCTTGATGGAGTATCAGACCTCTCTCTAATAACACAATCAAGATTATTAAGCGTTTTACAGTCGGGAGAGTTCACTAGAGTTTTTGGAAGAAATCCTATAAAAGCGGATGTAAGAATATTGGCTTCGACAAATCAAGATTTAAGAGATTTGATTAATGTTGGAAAATTTCGTGAAGATCTCTTTTATCGGTTAAATGTTGTTCCAATAAATCTACCAAACTTGAGTTTGAGAGTCGAAGATATAAATGACCTAGTCCATCATTTTTTAAAATTGGCTCATAAAGACGGTTTGGCGCTCAAAACAATGACACCTGAAGCGATTGTTTTATTAAAAAATAAGCAGTGGCATGGCAATGTGCGCGAGCTTAAAAACTTTGTAAATAAAATGGTAGTTTTATGCAAAGACTCAGTGATTACGTCAGAAGATGTAAAGCAAGATTTACTTGAAAACAACTCGGGATTGAAGGAAACTTTTAGGCAAGATAATAAGGAAGAACGATTTTCAATTGTAATTGAAAATCATTTAAAACGTTATTTTGATTTACATGGCAATAGTCTACCCCCGCCTGGTTTATATGATCGGGTAATTAAAGAAATTGAGTTGCCGCTTATTGCGTTATCGTTGGCAGCTACTCGCGGTAATCAACTAAAAACTTCTGATCTTTTAGGGATCAATCGAAATACTTTAAGAAAAAAAATAAAGGAACTTGATATAAATGTATCACGTGGTAAAAAAATGATGTAAGAATACAACATTCAATAAATTTTTGAGGATACTGTTACTGCTTTGCAACATAATATTCTTATAATCGTCTTTTTAAAAGCAGCAGAAATTTTTAAAAAACGATCTGTAAAAAACGGCATGACATTGTGCTTTCTAGGTATTGGGCCACTGTTGATGGCATTTACCTTTAATTCGATTGCCTTTATTGGCGAAGTAAGCCAGCCAAAAATATTAAATATTTTATTACTAATAGATTTAGTCTATGTTTTAATTATAGCAGGACTGGTAGCATTAAGAATAACCCGACTGATTCTTGCACGACGGTCAAAGTCAGTGGGATCTAGGCTTCACGTGCGTCTCACAAGCGTATTTATTTTTATAGCCCTTATGCCAACGGTTATTGTAGCAATATTTGCAACGTTTTCAATTAATTATGGGCTTGAAGGTTGGTTTTCAGACAATGTCCAGCGTGTTGTAAGAAACTCTATGGAGTCAGCTCAAGCTTATGAATTTGAGCATAGACGGGACGTACGGAGTGATGCGATTAAACTTGCGTCAGTCTTAAGTCTACAAAAGAAAATGAATCCAACGATTGGGGAAGGAAATATAAGAAATCTGTTAAGTCAAAATCAACCAATTTCATTGTCAGAGGCGTTCATAGTTGACTATGCCGGTAATTTGCGTTTGAGAGGTGAAAAAAGTTATCTATTTGACTTTGATAAGATCTCTGCTGAAGATTTACAATTTGCCGCCGTTGGCGATGTAGTAATAATTGAGGATTGGCCTAACAATGAATTCCGTGCTCTTGTAAAAATGGACGGTTTTTTAAATAGGTTACTTTACGTTTCAAGAAATGTTGATGGCAATATTTTATCTCTGCTAGATGAGACACAAGAAAATGTTCTACTTTATAATCAGATAGAAAGAGAGCGAAGCCAGTTGTTATTTAGTTTTGGTTTAATTTATTTAGCTTTCTCAGTCGTAGTCTTGTTGTGCGCTGTTTGGTTTGCTCTTTGGTTTGCTGAAAAGCTTGCTCGACCCGTTGGTGATCTTGCCGGTGCTGCACAAAAAGTTGGTACAGGCGATTTTGAAATTCAGGTTCCAGAAGAGAGTGGTGAGGATGAAATTGCACTTTTAGGACGTACTTTCAATAAAATGATTAAACGGGTAAAAATACAACGTGATACGCTCCTTAAAAATAATCATGAAATTGAAACTAGAAAGCGTCTTTTTGAAACAGTAATCGGTAATGTATCTGGTGGTATTATAGGACTAAACCCAGACGGTAGAATAGAGGTAATAAACCCAGCTGCTCAGAAAATTTTGCAATTAAAGTTAGAGCCTAGCTCTGAAAGCTTTCTTCCTTCATCAGTACCTGAGTTTTTGCCTCTTTTCAACAGAGCTCGCGTAGTAATGGATGAACTAGTTCAAGATCAAATAAAAATTATTCGAGACAATGTTTATGAAGATATTTTACTAAAAATAACAACAAGACGCGCATCTAATGGTATAATTGAAGGCTTCGTTATTACATTTGACGATTTAACTGATTTAGTTTCAGCTCAGCGTTATGCAGCGTGGGGCGATATTGCGCAGCGCATTGCTCATGAAATAAGAAATCCATTGACACCAATTAAATTATCGGCTGAAAAGTTGAAGCTAAAGTTTGCAACTTTGGTTGGGAATGAAAGAAGTTCATTAGAGAAATATTCTGATATGATCATTCGTCAAACTGATGGTCTCAGACGAATGGTCGATGAGTTTTCTGAATTTGCACGAATGCCCGAGCCAAGAAAAATATCGTTTGATATTATGGAAATCTTAGATGAGGTAATCTTATTACATACAGCTTCAAATTCTGATATCAAAATTTTAAAGGAACATAACGAGATATCTATTATTTGTTTTGTTGATCCCTCACTAATTAGACAAGTGTTTAATAATTTGTTTAAGAATGCAATAGAGTCAATTGAAACAGCTTACAGACAGGGATTATTTAAGTCTAAAGCCTCTGGTTCAGTAAAGGTAGCAATAAGTAAAACGGAGACAAAGGTCTTAATAAAGATTATAGATAACGGAATTGGCTTACCAAAGAAGAAAAATCAATTATTTGAGCCGTATGTTAGTTCAAGAGAGAATGGAATTGGGTTAGGCTTGGCGATAGTTAAAAAGATTGTTGAAGAGCATGATGGTTATTTAAATCTTTTGGATGCAGAACCTTTTAAGCCTTTGAAGCATCGAGGAGCAATTGCGCAGTTAACGTTACCCACAATATCGAAAAAGGACGGTCAAATTCGGCTTTTATAAATGAGATTATTTTAGTATTTTGGAATGTAGGAAATAAAAAATGAGTTATATTTTAGTTGTTGATGATGAGAAAGATATCAGAGAATTAATTGGTGAGATTCTAGTCGATGACGGCCATGAAGTTCGGCTAGCAGAGAACTCAGAAGAAGCAATTAATTTTATAAATAAAACACCACCGCAGCTATTGATATTAGATATCTGGCTTAAAGATAGTAAGATGGATGGAATAGAAATCCTCAAATCAGTTAAACAAAATAATCCAACAGTACCTGTTGTTATTATATCTGGTCACGGAAATATAAAAATTGCTGTAGCGGCTGTAAAACAGGGAGCCTATGATTTCATCGAAAAGCCATTCAATATTGATCAGCTACTTTTAATTAAAAACCGCGCTCTTGAGGCCCATAAATTACGCAACGAATTGATTTTAATGCGAAAGAAAGAGTTTTTAGGTTATAACATGGTTGGAAAGTCTACCGCATTCAAGTTGTTGCTTTCGAACTTGGATAAGGTTACTAGGTCAAATGGTAGAGTGATGTTGCGAGGACCAGCTGGATCTGGGAAAGAAATTGCAGCAAGATATATATATTTAAATTCAAATAGAGTAGGTGGGCCGTTTATTTCGATATCTTGTGCCTCCATCGAGTCTGATCGAATGGAGGAAGTTTTATTTGGAAAAGAAGAAAATGGTGTGATAAAACCGGGCTTGTTAGAGCAAGCAGATAATGGGGTTTTGTTTTTTGATGAAGTTGCTGACATGCCTAAGGGCACTCAGTCAAAAATCTTACGTGTGTTAATCGAGCAAGTATTTACTCGGGTGGGCGGTGATAGTAAAGTTAGAGTAGATTTACGGGTTGTATCCTCAACCACTAAAGATCTATCAAAAGAGATTATCAATGGGAATTTTCGGGAAGAGCTCTATCATCGATTAAATGTTGTTCCTATCACACTTCCTTCTCTTGAGGAACGACGAGAGGATGTTGAAATTTTAGCACAAAATTTTGTGTCTTCTTTTAATAAATCGGAAGGATTGCCTTTCAGGGTTTTATCGAAGGAAGCAATCGCTAAATTACAGACGCTCTCATGGCCCGGAAACATCCGACAATTAAAGAATACAATAGAAAGAGCCTTGATCCTAGGACCTTTATCAGGTGAAATTGAGCCAAGCGAAATTCTTCACACCGAATTGGCGGATAAAGGTGATGATAAAGACTCAGAAAATATTAAGTTTGATTTTGTTCAGTTACCACTTCGTGAAGCAAGGGAAGTATTTGAACGTGATTACTTAATTACACAGATAAGACGATTTAGTGGAAATATATCGAGAACTGCACAGTTTGTAGGCATGGAAAGATCTGCTCTCCATAGAAAGATTAAGACATTGGATATAAGTTCAGATCATAGAGAGTAAGAGACGTAGACGAAGACTTAATCTAATTCTAATTAAATCTAAAGTTAAGGTGGTTAATGAAATTAATTATATGTGGAGCAGGGCAAGTAGGCTGGCAAATAGCGAAACACCTGTCTTCTGAAAATAACGATATTACTGTAATAGATAAGGATCCTGAACTTGTTAGAAGATTAACTAACTCACTCGATGTAGCTGGAGTTACTGGATTAGCCTCACACCCACATATTTTGGAAAGAGCAGGTGCTAAAGATTCTGATATGATAATTGCAGTGACACTTTCAGATGAAGTGAATATGGTGGTCTGTCAAGTGGCGCACTCTGTTTTTTCAATTCCAAGAAAGATTGCTCGGGTTCGGGAACAATCATATCTGGCAATAGATTATTCTGATTTATATCGAGCTGAGCATATGCCTATTGACTTTATAATTTCTCCAGAAAAAGAGGTCGCAAATGTTGCTATAAAAAGACTTCAGGCGCCATCAGCTTCTGAAACAGAAACTTTTTTAGATGGTTCGGCTCAATTATTAGGAATTAAATTAGGTGATGACTGCGCTGTTTTAGAGACTCCATTAAGACAACTATCAGAATTATTCTCAACACTTGAAGCTATAGTTGTTGGCGTTCGTAGAAATCGCGTACTATTTATTCCTAAGCCAGAAGATCAATTATTTGCAGGCGACGAAATCTATATATTTTCTTTTGAGGATGATGTGCCGCGAATATTTGAAATTTTTGGCAAGACTACGAAAAGTGGTGAACGGTTGATTATTATTGGCGGAGGAAATGTTGGTTTAGAAGTCGCGACTCAACTTGAAAAACAATTTTCACAATTTCATGTTAAAATAATAGAAAGAAGCCGAAAAAGGGCGGAAAAAATAGCTGATAAATTAGAAAAAACAATTGTTTTAAATGGTGATGGCTTAGACTTAGATCTCCTAGAGGAGGCAAATATTGACAAAGTGGATGCAGTGTTGGCGTTGACCGATGATGATAAAACTAACATGCTTTCATGCACTAGAGCTAAGGAGTCAGGGTGCCCCATAACTATTTCTCTTGTTAACGACCCTTCACTGACATCTTTACTTTCTCCAATGGGCGTGGATGGGTTTATTAGTCCAAAAACAACTACAGTATCTTTGATACTGCAACACATAAGACATGGTCTGGTAAAGTCAGTTTACTCGATTGGTGACGCCGAAGCAGAGGTTATAGAAGCACAAGTTCTCGGCACGTCATCAATTGCTGGACAAGCAGTTAGAGATATAAAATGGCCTAAAGATTCTATTTTAGGAGCCATCAAGATCAATGGTCAAACAAAAATACCTAAAGGTGACACCAAGCTTCAAGAAGGTGCCGTCATAACAATTTTTGCTTTGTCTAAAGATATACCAGAAATCGAAAGCATGCTTCAAGTTGGAATGGATTTTTTCTGAAAGTGCCTTAATCAATTTCTTCACACTAGGTTTTAACATCTTAGTATTGCTACTATGTCAGATAAATAGTAGACATACAGAATGCGTCTATCAGGCGAGTTACATAAAAACAAATAGATAGAGGTTTAAATGGGTAGTGAAAAGAACAATCTACAAGATACGTTTCTTAATAACGTTAGAAAAGACAAAAACCCTGTAACAGTTTTTTTAGTTAACGGAGTAAAGCTTCAGGGTGTCATAACTTGGTTTGACAATTTTTGTGTATTGCTTCGAAGAGATGGTGCGGCTCAACTAGTTTATAAACACGCAATTTCGACTATTATGCCAACACAACCACTTAAAATGTATGATGGTGAAACTGAAAGTTAGTTATCTTTAATGTTCTGCTTAGTAATTTGTCCTAAAGTATCAAAAACCAATCGAAGTAAAAACAAGATAAATAATACTAGAGTAGAAGAATTTGTAGAGCTATCAAAAGCAATAGAAACACTTAACGTAAAGTTAGTTTTGCAGTTAAATCTAAGTAAAATTAATGCTGGCACTTTTTTTGGTCATGGTAAGATTAATGAGTTAAGAGTCATCATTAAAAATTTAGGAATAAAATTACTTTTGATTGATGCGACAATTTCTCCAATGCAACAAAGAAACCTTGAAAAAATCCTTATGGTAAAAATTTTAGACAGGACAGGCCTAATTCTGGAGATTTTTGGCAATAGAGCACAGACTAAAGAGGGTGTGTTGCAAGTTAATCTTGCTCACTTTGAGTACCAGAAAACCCGTTTAGTAAGGAGTTGGACGCACTTGGAGCGTCAGCGGGGTGGTATAGGTTTTATGGGTGGACCTGGCGAAACTCAAATTGAGTCGGATAGGCGAGCCCTTAATGAAAAAATATTTAGAATTAGAAATGATTTAAAAAAGGTTATCAAAACTCGACGTTTACAAAGATCGAATCGCCAAAAAAATAATATTCCAATCATTTCCTTAGTTGGGTATACCAATTCTGGAAAATCATCGATTTTCAATTACTTGACCAACTCAAATGTTTTAGAGAAAGATATGCTTTTCGCCACCTTAGACCCAAAAATGAGTCTTTTTTCTTTACTTGGGTCAGAAAAAGTTATTCTTTTAGACACGGTGGGTTTTATTTCTGATCTACCAACGCACTTAATTTCTGCGTTTAAGGCTACGCTTGAAGAAGTTGTTCATTCGAATATAATACTGCATGTAAGAGATATTTCTCACAAAGAAAGTGAACAGCAAGCAGAAGACGTAAAAAATACGCTTGATCGCTTGGACTGGGGTACTAAAAGCAAACCTCCTTGTATTGAAGTCTATAATAAGATTGATAAATTGAGTGATTCTGATTTTAATGAATTAAGGTCAACTAATGGAAATTCCAAAGATAAGGTTTTATTATCTGCCTTAGACGGAAAAGGATTTCAATACCTACAAAATCAAATTAAGCGTTCTTTGAGTTATAACAAAAAGTTTGAAGAGCTATTTATAGACTTTTCTGATACCAAAAGAAGAGGCTGGTTGTTTAACAAAAAAGTTGTCAGTAGTGAAGCAATTGTTGATAATGGCTTTGTTTTGCGGGTTTATTGGTCTGACGATCAAAAAATGCAATTCCGCAAATTGAGTTAATTTACTTTATAGGTTTAAATTGTTGTCGTTACTGGTTGATAGGCGTGTTTTTAAATATAGTTTCATTATTATGATGTGGAGTCTTGAAAAGAGTCTTTGGTTGAAATAGCACATTTCTTTAATCAATCAGTGCATACTTCTGTACTTAAATATTTTTAAAATACTGTTTGTAAAATCAAAATGTTGTTTTATGGCACGAATGATGAAAAGGAATATTGATTTGTTACTCAGAGTAGGAGGTGTAGATAGTGGCAATGTCAAATTGTCAACTCGTAATTTTAATTATTTCCGAAATTTTGTGACAATCAAGAAGGTACCAGCAGTCCTAATTGGGCATTCGATTTTCTTTTTAACAGCGTGTAATAACTCTAATATTAAAGGTACAGATGATAATGACTATTTAGGGGGAACCTCCAAGTCAGATATCTTATTAGGGTTTGCTGGGGACGACACCTTCCAAGCTGGCAGTGGAAATGATACGTTTGATGGTGGAGCGGATATTGATACAGTCAGTTATGCAGATGCTGGCTCCAACGTTATAATAAATTTAAGTGAAACATTGTCGCAAGCAACTGTTGGCGACTATACCGATACGCTAATCAACATAGAAAATGTTATTGGCTCGAACTACAATGATCTTATTAAGGATAGTGAAGCCGATAACATCTTAACCGGTGGGCCCGGGAAGGATACGTTTGAAATAACAGCTGGTTTTAATACCATTACGGATCTGCATACTGGTGATGTTGTTTTTGTTTATAGCGGTGCTACTTTGAATGCTCTAGTAGAAGAGGAATTTATTGCATCAAGTGAAACCGTAAATACCGGAACGTTCAAACTATTAGCCGGAGATGCTGGGGCTCATATTAATATGAGGAGTAGCAGTTCTGGTGAATATACCTTAATTGGAGGTTCTGGTACTGACTTACTAGAGGGAGGACCTCTGGATGATATTTTAACAGGTGGAGAGGGCTCTGATACATTTGTTATTACTTCGGGAAGTGATTATATAACAGATCTCAGTACTGGGGATGTATTAAAAGTTTCATCTAATTCAATTGCGACAGCTTTTAATATTGATAACTTTGTGGCTAATCACTCAACTGAAAATTTTGGAACTGCAAACCTAGTTGCTGAGAAGGGCGGTGCAATTATCGACCTAAGTCTATCTAATGCTGGAAATTATATTATTATTGGAAACTCAGGTAATGATATTTTAACAGGAGGTCCTGGAAATGACACATTAACTGGTGATGGAGGATCAATTGAGCCATCCACGGAAAGATTTTTACCCTCGAACACTGGCTCAAGTAACGATACGTTCTATGTTATGGCTGGGACTGATACCATATCTGATTTATCAACTGGTGATGCATTTATTATATCCTCTGGAGCGACACTAAATGCGACGAATATCTCCGACTTTATTGC
>MDSV01203107.1_pt1 | contig 11860 bp, 9 predicted proteins | sample 810851 | NCBI WGS metagenome assembly MDSV01 (sample SAMN05326640, study PRJNA326480) | marine metagenome | isolation source: seawater | place: Atlantic Ocean: North East | collected 2012 | reverse complement strand
GCGGGGAATCGCCACTGTGTACAAAGGCCGTCCACTAGGACCATATGAAGCGCTTAGCTCGAATGAATAGGCGTCTTCAGAGCGTCCCCAATTATTGAATAACCCAGCAACTCGGACCGGGTTATGTTTAAAATCAACATGTGGGTGTCGTTCTGGATCGAGGCAGAAAATAATAAAATCTTTTTCTTCATAGTGTCCAGTAAACACACCAATGTCATCTGGCTGCATTGGTTGCAGGTTTTGTATCACTAACTGTTCTCCAGCAATGCTTACAGGTGGCAGGCTTCTTTTTTCCCAGTTTTTGGAAAGTAGAAAACAACCTTTTCCTGGTCCGACCCAATAGGCGGCTTGTATTAAATGGTTGTGCGCAATCATGTTAGTGTCGTCTAAACCTTTTTAGGAATAGCTTAGGCTGAAACAGTCTTTTTTATATCAACTGAAAGCCAGACAAATGCCACTTTATCACATGAATGGTAATTATAGGAAATAGATCGATCGCTAGCGCTTTGTAATAGTGAGTTATTCACTGCTTATCTGCTTATAAATATCTATATAAGACTGTCCAGATTTACTCCATGAGTGATCTGTTTGCATAGCCGTAACAATTAGGGAACGGAAATCCTTCGGTGTTGCATCAAAGCAAGCAATGGCGCGTTCAAGGGCGCCTTCGACCCCAATTACATTGTCATCTTTGAAGACATAGCCGTTGCGCATATCTTGATCTTTTTCACTATTGTCTTTATCAAAAACTGTATCTGCCAAACCACCAACCGAGCGAACGACTGGAATTGTTCCATAGCGCATAGCAATAAGTTGTGTTAGACCACACGGTTCAAATCGACTAGGCACTAGTAACATATCCGCACCAGCGTATAATTGATGGGCTAATTCCTCATCGAAGCGAATTTCCAAATGACAATTAGGATCCTGATTAACTTGAACTTTTAATTCCTCGAAATCTTCATTTACAGAGGGATCCGGACTAGTTCCCAGAAGAACAAACTGGGCTTTATTATTGATGCAATAGAAAATGCTATGACGAACTAGTTCCAGCCCTTTTTGAGCATCTAAGCGTCCTATGTACGCAATGATGGGTCTTTTATTATCTTCTAATTGTAAGCGTTTTCTTAGAGCACGTTTATTTTCATACTTTCGTTCTATTGATTGTACCGAGTAATTGTTGGCTATGAAGCGATCTTCCTGGGGATTCCATGCCTTAAAGTCGATGCCATTTATGACTCCCTCAAATTTATCGTGGTGTACTTGCAAAGTTTTTTCTAAGCCAAATCCTTGGTCTTGATTCTTTGCTTCAAGTGCATGGGTGGTAGACACAGTAGTCACAAAGTCAGAATAAACAATTCCACCTTTCATTAGATTTAGCGCAGTTTTGTATGTATTGTCACCGAGACGATCTAGGCTGAAATAATATTCAGGACGATTCAGATCAGTCGCACAGAGTATTTCCTCACCACATATGCCTTGGTGTTTAAAATTATGGATAGTGTAGCAAGTGCGACTATCTTTAAAACCTAAGTTTTGGTAAACTTCGGCTTTTAAAACAGGAATAAGCGCAGTGTGCCAGTCGTGGCAATGGATGATGTCTGGATACGTACTCGATTTATGAAGAAATTCCATCGATGCTTTGGAAAAGAAAGCGAATCGCTCAGTATCATCTGGTTCACCATAACAATCTTCACGGTTAAAAAAGTTATCTTCTGAATGTGGTTCGATGAAAAAACACGTCAGCTCCTCTACATATCCTTTATAAACAGTGCAGGCGATTTGTCTTTGCTGCCAAGCAACCATAAGACCTTCGTGTGACTTTGTTAATTCAGCAATGAGGTCATAGCGCAGATGCTTGTACTTTGGCAGAATGATTTCCACCAAGTTGCTGCGAGTGCCGAGTTCTCTTGAGAGCCCTTGAACAACATCTGCTAGACCACCAACCTTACATATTGGAGCTAACTCTGCAGCAATGTGTGTAATATGCATTTACATTGAATGAACCGCTAAGAGCATAGCTACCTGTATCTATAGCGTGTTTCTTGGCGCAATAGATTTAGTGCACGTGACCTAGTTCGTAGTGTTCAGTCGCGTGACGAGTTAAGGCAACCCATTCATTCCAAGTCGTTTTAAGCGAAGCGCGTAATTCTTTAATCTCTTTTTTAAGCAAACGACTTTGTTGCTCACTCGCTTGTTTAAGTTCACGAGCCTTACGAACAAGCATGGAAGACTTCTTTTCGAATGTATCAGCTACCTCTTCTAACTTGTACTTCAATTCAGCGGCAAGTTCATCGACTTCATCGCTCAAGTGATCAAGGATCAATTTTTTGTCTTTTTGTACCAGTGATTTCTGTACGGTTAACGTATTAATCGTACGTAGCTTGCTAACCATGCCAAGTTTGGAAGCCGTCCAAATTGTCCATTTAGTAGGATCAAAATGATACCAACGAACTCCATTGCGATAGTCAGCTGCAAAAGCATGATGATAATTATGATAACCTTCTCCAAAGGTGAGTACTGCCATCAAAGCATTGTCTACTGCGGAAAGTTCACGTGCAAAAGTTTTTGCCCCAAAGGTATGACATAGCGAATTTATAAACCATGTACAATGATGCACCATTGCCATTCTAGCTAAGAAGCCCATGTAAAAAGAGGCTAGCGCACTACCGGTTAACCACCAACCAAATAGAAAAACCGCAAGATTTACTCCTATTAAAAAATGTGGATAATACTTATCTTGCAATACAACCCGTGGATTCTTGAGTAGATCTTGAACTAACTTTGGCTCAAATGTACGCTTATAGTCAAATAACCAAAGGATGTGGGCATACCAAAATCCCTTATCTATGGAGTAGGGATCTTTCTCGGTATCTACATGAGTGTGGTGAATACGATGGTCGTGAGACCACATTAAAGCAGACATTTCAAATGATAGAGCGGAGGTTAGTAGGACGCACCATTCAAAAAATGGATTAGCGCTGTATGCTTTATGGGCGTACAAGCGGTGATACCCTACTGTAATTGCCATTCCCCCTAATATGTAAGTTACTAGGAAAAGCCAAAATGATGCCCAAGAGAAGACTTGGACGAAAGCAGGTAGTAGTATTACCAGTAACAGGTGGTAGACGACCACGAAGGTAAACATGTCCCAATTTTTAATTTTCATAGCAGAGCGGATTGTAAGAGAATTTGATAAGCAAGTGTATAAATATACTGTTTTTGTGCAATTTGGCGCTTTCCAACCACCTACATTGTATATCGTAAAACAGTTATAATCCTAACTGTATTTGTTCGTCTCAAAGGCTGTTTTATATGATTTAGAGCGTGAAAGTGTCAAGATGTTATACCCGATTCGTTAATACTGCAACTAGAAGTATTTCATTCTCAATTAACCCACTCGGTGACAGAGCACCTTATAGTTTGACAGCATGTCCTTAGTACATCTTTGCTTTTAGTTTCTATCAAATTTTCTATCGATAACGCTTGCCTTGATATTCACTGTGTCTACAAGTGCACGCTTCGCTAAATACATCATTCTCTGAACTTAAATAAGTACACATCATGGCAATTAAAATAGGTATTAATGGATTCGGCCGTATCGGTCGCTTAGTTTTTCGCTCGCTCGTTGAGAAGGGTCTCCTCGGAAGTGAAATAGAAGTGGTCGCAATCAACGACCTCGTTCCTGCAGAAAATCTCGCTTATCTGCTTAAATATGACACCACTCAGGGTCGTTTTAAGGGCACAGTTGAAACCAAGGGCGACGATATTATCGTCGTTAATGGAAATGAGATTAAGACGCTTGCAGTTCGCGAAGGACCTGCTGCATTGCCATGGAAAGAGCTTGGCGTGGATATTGTTATCGAATCGACTGGTTTATTCGTACAAGACGAAAAGGCGAAGGGTCACTTAGAAGCAGGTGCGAAGAAAGTTATTATTTCTGCTCCAGGTAAGGGTGATGGAGTTAAAACTGTAGTTATCGGAGTAAATGATGATGAGCTTAGTGCAGCGGATGATCTTATCTCCAATGCCTCCTGTACGACTAATTGCCTAGCACCGATGACCAAAGTTGTCCTTGAAAACTTTGGTATAGCTGAAGGCCTTATGACTACGGTACACTCATATACAGCAACACAAAAAACAGTGGATGGTCCTTCACCAAAAGATATGAAAGGTGGCCGTACCGCTGCCTTAAATATTATACCTTCGACTACAGGTGCTGCCAAGGCGGTAGGGTTAGTTCTTCCACAGGTCCAAGGTAAGCTCACTGGTATGGCGTTTCGCGTGCCAACTCCAACTGTTTCTGCAGTAGATCTTACCGTGAAGACTGAAAAGAGCACATCTTACGAAGAAATTTGTCAAAAGATGAAGGAAGCTTCAGAAGGTTCTCTCAAAGGCATTCTTGGTTACACCGAAGACGAAGTTTGTTCGTCAGACTTTATCCACGATGAGCTTAGTTCGATCTTTGATGCTGGCTCCGGAATGGGACTGAGTGATACATTTTTCAAGCTGGTATCATGGTATGATAACGAATGGGGTTATTCTAACCGCGTAGTGGAACTTGTGCAGAAAGTCTCCAAGTTCCTCTAGGGGTACTCGGTAATAACTGCTAAATTTTGGCCACCGCGGCAGTATTCCATTAAGGATGTACTGATCGCGGTGGCTTTTTTTAATATTAATTGAATTCTACACCAAAACTATATGGCGACCAAATCTATAAAAGAAATTAACCTTACTGGGAAGCGAGTACTCGTACGTTGCGATTTTAATGTACCGCTCAAAGAGGGCGCAGTTTCTGACGATTCTCGAATTGTTGCAGCATTACCGACAATCCAGCACCTAATTAGTCAGGGAGCGAAGGTTATTCTATGTAGTCATTTGGGAAGACCAAAGGGCGAGAAGAATGCGATTTTTAGTTTATCGCCTGTTGCTGAAGACTTAGCTGTTAAACTCGGCAAGCCCGTTACTTTTATAGAAGATTGTATCGGTGCAGAAGTCGAATCGGAGATTGCTAAAATGGGCGATGGAGATGTTTCACTGCTAGAAAATGTACGCTTCTATGCTGGAGAAACTGATAATGATCCTCAATTTGCTGCAGCTCTCGCCAAGCTTGCAGATGCTTATGTAAATGATGCTTTTGGTACTGCACACCGTGCGCATGCTTCTACGGCAGGCGTGGCGAAGTACTTATCTCCATGCGTATGTGGCTTTTTAATTGAAAAAGAATTGGCTTACCTAGGTGAAAAAACCGCTCACCCTGAGCGTCCATTTACCGTTATATTAGGCGGCGCTAAAGTCTCCGATAAGATTAAGGTCATCGATACCTTACTAGATAAGGCAGACACTATTATCATTGGCGGAGCGATGGCATATACATTTGCTTTAGCAGAGGGCAGGCAAGTAGGGGAGTCACTAAGTGAGCCAGATTTTATTGCGACTGCAAAGTCAGCTTTGGAGAAGGCCGCTAAAAAGGGAGTTAAATTTTTACTGCCAGTCGATAATCTTGCAGTTAAAGATCTCGATTTTGGCGCAGGTTCTGTCGGGGAAAGTCAATTCTTTGAAGGGCAAATTAAAGACGGTTGGGAAGGTGTCGACATAGGACCTAAAAGTATTGAGCTATTTAAGAAGGAAGTTGCTGGCGCGAAGACGGTTCTTTGGAATGGTCCCATGGGTATTTTCGAAATAGATGCCTGCAATAAAGGCACTTTTGCCGTAGCCGAGACAATTGCAAATTCAGATGGAATTTCTATTATTGGTGGCGGTGATTCAGTTAAGGCAATCAAGATGTCTGGCTACAGTGACAGGGTAACCTTTATGAGTACCGGAGGCGGCGCTTCCTTAGAATTTCTTGAGGGTAAAGAGTTGCCCGGAGTATCGGCTCTAGACCAAAATTAATTTCCAATTCATTTTTTATAAAAATTAAAATCAACTACTATGACTCGTAATTACTTAATCGCTGGTAACTGGAAGATGAATCTGACAGCTACCGAAAGTGCGGCCTTAGCAAAAGAGGTTGTCCAACTAGTTAGCCAAAATTCTTCGGTAGACATTTGTGTGAGCCCTACATTTACAGCTTTAGATGCGGTGTCACGTATGGTGAACGGTTCGCAGGTTTCGCTTGGTGCACAAAATATGCACCAAGAGGTTTCTGGTGCATATACAGGTGAAATTTCTGCCAGTATGCTTGAATCGCTTGAGGTTGACTACGTCATATTAGGGCACTCGGAGCGTCGTGAATATTTCGGTGAAACCGATAGCTTGGTCAATCAAAAGACTGTAGCTGCTTTACAAGCTGGATTAAAACCGATTGTTTGCGTAGGCGAGACCCTTGAGCAACGCGAAGCAGACCAAACAATAGCGGTGATTCAATCTCAGGTGGAGGGTGGTCTTGCTTCTTTGGGTGCGGATTGTGCCGATTCTCTAGTAATCGCTTATGAACCTGTATGGGCAATTGGAACTGGTAAGACTGCTACGCCTGAGATGGCGGAGGCGGTACATGCAGAAATTCGTGCTATGCTGACTGGTTTAATGGGTGAATCAGCAGCGCAAAAAATTCGAATTCTATACGGCGGTTCGATGAAGCCGGAAAATGCCGATGAATTGCTTGCGCAAGCTAATATTGACGGTGGCCTTATTGGTGGCGCTGCATTAAAAGCCGATTCTTTTATTAGTTTAATTGATAGCGCAGCAAAACAATCCAACTAATTTTCTTTCATTAAGAATTTCATAAAAGCCGGAGGACCAGACCTTCGGCTTTTTTTTATTGTGATTATGGATTAATATATTTTCAAATTTTGTTATCACTTAGCATTTATTTAACAACGAAATAGTAGTAATCAATAGGGTCTAAATTGTATGCTTCATATTATTTTATTTAATCCAGAGATTCCTCAAAATACTGGAAATATTGGCCGATTATGCGCTATTACCGCTTGTCGTTTGCATTTGATTCATCCTCTAGGATTCTCAATTAGTGAGAAGCATTTAAGGCGAAGTGGCATGGATTACTGGAACAGTCTGGACGTACATCACCACGACTGTTGGGAAGCTTTTAAGGCAAGTAAATTCGCTCCTAATCGCCTATGGCTTTTTACTACGAAGGCAGATCATGCTTACTGGGATGTTACTTATGAAGATGAGGATGGACTTGTTTTTGGGAACGAGGGGAACGGAGCTCCAGAATGGTTACATGAGCAATTAACGGGTCATAGAATTACCATTCCTCATATGAATAATGAGTTACGATCGCTTAATTTATCGACTGCTGCTGGAATCGCAACATACGAAGCACTTCGCCAACTTCGTGCGGACTAATAATGAAGCTTAAATAACTTTATAATAACATCTTTGCTTTAGAGATATTCACTCAATAACGCTACCTTTTTTGACTGCAATTATAACAGCTGCGACCACAAAAAATCCTCCTGTTAGTAGCCGAAATAAGTCTTCGAGTGCGAGTGACTGGCTCTCTTTAAAAATGAATAGAGATACAATGACAGCTAGCGGAACAACTGCATTATTAAATGCAGCTAGTTCGCCAGCATTGGACAGTGTGGCACCTTTATTCCATAGAAAAAATCCTAGCCCTGAAGCGATACAACCGAGGTACAAAATTGCCTGCCACTGAGCAGTGCTCACGACCAGATACTCTGTATTGGAGAAAAATAGACTAAAAGTGCCTGCACAAAGCGCTCCTCCTAATGTAAGCATAGAAAAAACTGCTAAGTCATCGATAAATGGATGCGAGCGTTTCCAGTCTCGATAGGCAATCTGACCATATGCAAAGGAAATTCCTGCCACTTGCATGAGTGCGAATCCAAGCCATATATCACCGCTAGGAGTGCCTTGCACTTTTATTATAGCTGCTCCTATTACAGAAAAAGTTGCGGCTAATAGATACCTAGGAGAAAACTTATGCTGACGAATACTGTGTATGAAAACAACATACATTGGTGTGAAAATAGAGAAGATCGCTACTAGGTGTGATGGAAGAAATTGATAGGCTTTCATATAGCAGGTGTACATTACGCCAAATTGAATCGACCCGTATATGCATAGAAGGAAACAGTTTTTACCTCCAAGTAATTTTGGGCGAAAAAATGGAAGTAATACTAGGGTAGCAAAACTTAGGCGCAAAGTAGCAACAAAGAATGCATCTACATTACTTAGTGTACTACCGATTAGGCCAAAGGAAAATGCCCATAGAACAGAGACGATGGCTAAGTAAATCATGTGAGCAGTAAAGTGAAGCCTCCGCTTAAATAACTACTACCAGCGGTAGGTAGCTCCGCAAGAGACTTGATCACTTCGTCCAGGCGTACCGGGCACCTCCTGGTAGTCCTCATCCCATGCGTTATCTAGAGTAACAAAAAGCTCAAGGTTTTCATGCTCAGGTGGGAAGATACTTAAACTAATGTTTGTGTAGAGTGCTTTACTGCCACTAGTGCGCGCTGGGTTATCGGCTTGCGAGCGCCATTCGTTGTCTAATCGCACCTGTACTATATCATTGGGTGTCCATATAGCCCCCAGGGTTATCCTGTGGTTTGCGAAGTTTAGGGCGTAAAAGCTGCCCTTAATTTCCTTATCACCATAATCTTCGTTCTTATCCAAAAATGTATAGCTCGCAATTGTTTCCAGGGTGTGCCAGCGCTTTGAAGTGATTAGTTCAATACCAAATGTATCGATGTCTACAGCATTAGCTGCACGGTTATTTTCATCCGAGCCAAAAGTCCAGTCGACAAGATCTTTATCCCAGCGGTAAAAAACAGCACCTTCAAATCTCCATTCACGTTTATTAATCTGACCACCAAGCTCTAAATTATTACTCCTTTCACGACTCAAAGCGTTATTACCTGCAAAAAGATATCCTTTAGGGTCGCTGTTTAGTGCGGTGTACCCAGTTGCTTTACTTGCTTGCGAATAAGAAAGATAAATGCTTTGCGAGTCACCGTTAGCATTAACTTTCTCCCATGTTAGGTCACTAATGATAGAAAGCCCATTCCCCTTACGATTATCGCCGTCGTAGCTCGCCCCAGCCCGTAGAGTTAAATTATCAACATTATTTAGACTAAATTGATATTCAGGAAGCACACAAAGCTTGTAATTTGTGCGCGAATTAAAGTTACCAAAAGTAAGTGAATTTGAATCAATAGTATCACTCATTAGTTGTGAAACATAGTGAATCCCAGTGGCTTCATTGATGGAGTGAAATCCAGATAGCGCAATAGAGGTAATCTTGGATTTATGTAAGTATGGCTTATCTGAATCAGGAGCAAACCGATTATATATATAGTAATCCGAATTAATTCGGTGATAAATAGCGGACTCCCAATAGCTTTTTTCTGCCGCGTATGTGTACTTGTGGTTGATTAGAAAAAGTTGTGTATTTAAATCTTCTGTTTCATTCGATCCAAATGGAGCCGCATAAAGTTCTGGCCAGCCAAAAAATTTATCTTGGTAACCAGCAAAGAAATCGGTCTGTGAGTTAGGCCCTAGGAGTTGGATTCGCCCGCTAGTGCGATTAAAGTTGTGATCCCCATATTTTATAGTGCCATCGCTTTGAGAGCGTGAATATTCGAATTCAGCTCCCCATGTCCATTGCTGGGATTTTGTAAAATCACGTTTAAAGGCATGGTGAACGCGTTGGAAATTTAAACTGTTATTGCCACCTCCAATGGTGGTACTTCCAGCATCTACAATTCGGCTCCATTGGTAAGCAATGGTACCTGCTGTACTATTAAAACCGCGAAGTGCATTTTCTGTACCCGTATAAACCCTTGCCTCGCTTAGCATTTCTGGAGCAATTGGTAATTCTGTCGTGTAATGTCCTGTTTGTGGGTCAATTAGTGTGGCAGCTCCAACTTTAATAGCGGTACCCTCAAAGGTTCCTCCACGGATATTAATATCGCCTTGGGCTTCTGCCATATTGCGCGACTGAAAGTCCATTCGTGGATCAAAATCTAAATTCGATACTACTGACTCAAATGTCGCCGCTGCCCGAATGTTGGCAGTTTCTTGGCCTCTTACAGTTAGGGTAGGTAGGGTATATATCGAATTATTTTGACTCTTATTCGTCTCTATAGAAGATTCCCCGTAGCATAGAGTCGAAGCGAGTACTGCAATTGCAATAGAGTAAATTGAGTAGAGTAATTTTGTATGCATTTCTAATTAGATGCAGCTATTTATGCATAAGTTCAATTGTTAACTAATTAAAGAATTAAGTTAACAACACAGGGAGCATGGAAAAGTCATGCAGCAATACTCCAGAACCTTTAATTCGCTTAAAAAGGTTCACATTATGTTTATTCACGCTCAAATTTAGACGATGGCGCATAATAACAATCAAGAAATTTATCTTGCTGGTGGATGTCTTTGGGGGGTACAGGAGTTTTTCCGCTATATTCCTGGCGTTATTTCAACTGAAGCAGGCCGCGCAAATGGAAGTTCGCAGTCGATTGATGGCGCATACGACGGATACGCAGAGTGTGTCCGCATTTTTTTTGATTCAGATCAGTTATCGGTAAGCGATTTAATCCGACATCTTTTTGAAATTATTGATCCATACAGTATCAATAAGCAAGGGCCTGACTCAGGAAGGCAGTACCGAACAGGAGTCTACAGTAGAAGCCATGCCCACCTGCTTATTGCTAGAGAGTTTATCAAGCAAAGAGAGGATAGCCGAAATGTAGCGGTTGAAGTGCTGCCCTTAGATAATTATGTTAAAAGTCATAAGAAGCATCAAGATCGCTTGATGCGAATGCCGAATGACCCCTGCCACTTACCAAAAGATCTACTGCATAAGTATCGTAAGATCTGACGGATTTTATATCTTTAAGAATCCGTCTTTTTTGGCGGTGTTTTTTTAGAAGCTGATTTTTTAGCCACTTTCTTCTTAGCTACTTTCTTTTTGGCTGTAGCGCCTACGCTAAGCTTTTCGAGAATATCGTAATTTCTTTGCACCATTGTACTCGAGTCTTCAAGCAAGCCAGCCGCCATGCGGGCGTTATCTAGGATTTGTAAGCTAATAATGCTAGCAAGTTCATTATCACTAGTACTTAAATTCGAGAGGTTCTTAACGAGTGGATGACGCGGATTAATTTGTAGTTTAGCGGGTGGTTCGCCCCCCATCATACCGCCATCTTGTTGCATGGCTTTCATCATCTTGCGCATTTGCGCAGTCATCATTTTATCACCACTTACAATCATTGCAGGACTGCCAACGAGACGCTCACTTGCAGTGACCTCGCTGACTTGGTCCCCTAATTTTTCTTTGATGAATGTACATAAGCAATCACTAGCAGCGCTGTCTAGTGCGGCTTCTTTGTCTGTGTCGGTTTCAGGGGCGATGGCATCTAAATCAATATCATCACTATCTGCAGAAACGAAATTTTTCTCCTCAAAACTCCGAGCGTGATTCATGACGAATTCGTCAACGGGTTCAAACATGTACAAGACTTCAATGTTGCGTGCTTTAAAAGCTTCTAAATAGGGGCCACTTTCTATTGCTGTGCGACTGGTACCGGAAAGGTAAAATATTTCTTTTTGCCCTTCTGTTGCACGGGAAAGATAATCAGCTAAGCTTGTGTTTGTACCCTCTTCGGTGTACGAAGATTCGTAGCGAAGTAACTTTAAGAGTTGATCACGATGGGTGAAGTCAGTGGTCACACCTTCTTTTAGGAATAAACCGAATTTGCCCCAGAAATCATTGTATACATCTGGCTCTTTTTTAGCCTTTTCTTCCAGTAATTTTAAGAAGCGTTTGGTAATTACCTTATTTAACTTCTGTATGAGCGTGCTATCTTGCATCGATTCGCGCGAAATATTGAGCGGTAAATCTGCGCTGTCGACCACTCCACGTACG
>MDSV01138050.1_pt1 | contig 11860 bp, 11 predicted proteins | sample 810851 | NCBI WGS metagenome assembly MDSV01 (sample SAMN05326640, study PRJNA326480) | marine metagenome | isolation source: seawater | place: Atlantic Ocean: North East | collected 2012 | reverse complement strand
TCAAAGCTTCTTATCCAACAGAACTAGCTAAAGAAGATTGGTTAATAATAAATGAAATTGCCAACTTAGTACGTAACAAAAATTTATTTAGAGACAAAAATGAACTTCTCGATGGCATGTTCAATTTTTTAAACCAAGAAAGAAAAGAAGAGTTTATTAAAACAGATTATAGTTTTGAAAATGAAAAAATATCAATTGATGACATTGACTACTATTTTTCAAATGTAATAGCAAAAAATTCAAAAACTATGTCTGAATGTAAGTCTATTCGTTCTAATTTTGAAAAAACAGGAACCGATGGATAATTATGAATAGTTTATACATATTATTTGATGAAATTTACAAGATATTGTTTTTACTGATTCCAGTTCTTGTTTCAGTGGCTATGATAGTTTGGCTTGACAGAAGAGTATGGGCTTTTGTACAAAAAAGAAGAGGTCCAAATGTTGTTGGTCCATTCGGTTTACTTCAGTCTTTAGCGGACGCATTAAAGTATGTTTTTAAAGAAATTATAATACCCGCTAGTTCAAACAAAGTAATATTTATTATTGCTCCAATCATTACAATGACATTAGCATTAGTAGCATGGGCAGTAATACCGTTTAGTGAAAATTTGGTATTAGCTGATATTAACGTTGGAATTTTATACTTATTTGCCGTTTCATCTCTGGGAGTTTACGGAATAATAATGGGTGGATGGGCATCAAATTCAAAATATCCCTTCCTTGGTGCTATTAGATCAGCCGCACAAATGGTATCTTATGAAGTATCAATAGGAGTTATTATTATTAATGTTTTGTTGTGCGTAGGTTCTTTGAATTTAAATGACATTGTTTTAGCCCAAAAAAATATTTGGTTCGTATTACCCCTATTTCCCATGTTTGTTATATTTTTTATTTCTGCTTTAGCGGAAACAAATAGACCTCCTTTTGATTTACCAGAAGCTGAAGCAGAGCTTGTAGCTGGATATCAGACAGAATATTCGGGAATGATGTATGCAATGTTTTGGTTGGGTGAATATGCAAATATTTTGTTAATGTGTGCAATGGGGTCTGTATTATTTTTAGGTGGTTGGCTCCCACCAATGGATATCGAGATATTTTCTTTTATACCAGCACCTTTCTGGCTGATTTTTAAAATATTATTTTTGTTCATATTATTTGCTTTAGTTAAGGCAATAGTACCAAGATATAGATATGATCAGCTAATGAAATTAGGCTGGAAAATATTTTTACCTTTGTCATTAATTTGGGTTGTTTTAACAGCAGCCTACTTACTTTATTTTGATTTATTACCGACACAAATATGAAAATAGGAAGATTATTAAAAACTATATTTATGATAGACTTTATAACAGGTCTGTTAATTGCAATTAAAGAAATTTTTAAATCAAAAAAAACAATTAATTACCCATTCGAAAAAGGACAAGTCAGTCCTCGTGCAAGAGGAGAGCACGCTTTAAGAAGATATCCAAATGGTGAGGAAAGATGTATTGCATGTAAACTTTGTGAAGCAGTATGTCCAGCTCAAGCGATCACAATTGAGTCGGCCGAAAGAGAAGACGGAAGTAGAAAAACAACTAGATATGACATTGATATGTTAAAATGTATTTATTGTGGTTTATGTGAAGAATCATGCCCTGTAGATGCAATTGTTCAAGGTCCTAATTTTGAGTTTGCAACTGAAACAAGAGAGGAACTTTACTACAATAAAGAAAAACTTTTAGAGAATGGAGATAGATGGGAGAATATACTTGCTGCCAATATAAAAGCAGATAATCCTTATAGATAATAATGACAGCACACGCGGTATTCTTTTATTTATTTTCATTTGTTGCAATTTTTTCCGCAATTATGGTTACTGTGGCAAGAAACACAGTTCATTCAGTTTTCTTTTTAATACTAGATTTTATTAGTATTTCTTGTCTTTTTATTATGATTGGAGCGGAGTTCTTGGGAATGATTATGTTAATTGTTTACGTGGGTGCAGTTGCAGTTTTATTTTTATTTGTAGTTATGATGTTAAACGTAGCACAGCAAAAAAATCAATGGTTTTCATCTTCTAAAAATAGCTCACATATTCCTGTTGGATTGTTAGTTAGCTTAATTATTTTTTTTGAATTAATAATAGTAGTAGGTGGATGGAAATACAAACCTGATTTATTAAATTCTTCTACAATTATTATTTCAGAGACAACCACAAATACACATTCTTTGGGCAATGTATTATATACAGACTATATTCACTTATTTCAGCTTTCTGGAATGATTTTATTAGTGGCTATGATTGGTGCTATAGTTTTAACTTTTAGAGAGAGATCGGGATTAAAAAGACAAAGCTATTTCAAACAAATTTCAAGAGAAAGAAAAGATGGTGTTGAAGTTGTTGATGTTGAAAATAACAAAGGAGTAAAGATTGATGTTTGAAATTGCATTAGGTCACTATCTAACTCTTGGTGCAATAATTTTTACCATTGGTTTAGTTGGAATTTTTCTTAACAGAAAAAATGTAATAGTTTTGTTGATGAGTATAGAACTAATATTGCTAGCGGTTAATATTAACTTAGTTTCATTTTCTATATTTATAAATGATTTAAGTGGACAGATATTTACTTTATTCATTTTAACAGTTGCTGCAGCAGAAGCAGCTATAGGACTAGCAATTATTGTAGTCTATTTCAGAAATGCTGGAACTATTAGAGTTGAGGAGATTGAAAAATTAAAAGGATAGAATGGAAAAATTTATAATTTTTTTACCACTTGCTGCAGCAATTATTTCTGGATTTTTCGGAAAAATAATTGGCAATAGACTATCTCAAATAATTACAAGTTTATTTGTATCTTTGTCTGCTTTAATATCAATTTATATATTTTACGAAGTAATAAATAATGGTTACATAAATAATATTGAAATTACTAAATGGATAAGTTCAGGACAATTAGATGTAAATTGGTCTATTAAAATTGATCAACTATCAGCCGTTATGCTAGTAGTTGTAACATTAGTTTCTTCAATAGTTCATATTTATTCAATTGGTTATATGACTCATGACCCACACCAACCTAGGTTCATGTCGTATTTATCACTATTTACATTTGCAATGCTGGTTTTGGTCACATCAGATAATTTTTTACAATTATTTTTTGGATGGGAAGGTGTTGGGCTTTGTTCTTATTTTTTAATTGGTTTTTGGTTTAAGAAACCAACTGCAAACGCCGCTGCAATTAAAGCATTTATAGTTAATAGAGTAGGTGATTTTGGCTTTGCTTTAGGAATTTTTTTAATTTTTTATATTTTTGAAACAGTTAATTACGACGAAGTATTTAACCAAGTATTTATATATTCAGACAATAAATTAAATTTTTTAGGCATTGAACTTAATGCAATAAATTTAATTTGTTTTTTATTGTTTATAGGAGCAATGGGCAAATCTGCTCAAATTTTTTTACACACATGGCTACCTGATGCTATGGAAGGGCCCACTCCAGTTTCAGCATTAATTCACGCAGCAACAATGGTAACTGCTGGTGTATTTCTAGTTGTAAGATGTTCGCCTATTTACGAATATTCGCCTATCATATTAAATTTTATAACAATCATTGGAATGACCACTGCCTTATTTGCTGCTACAGTTGCCTTAGTACAAAACGATATTAAGAAAATAATTGCATATTCAACTTGTAGTCAATTAGGTTATATGTTTTTTGCAGCTGGTGTTGGGGCTTACAATGTTGCAATGTTTCATCTATTTACTCATGCTTTTTTTAAAGCACTTTTATTTTTAGGCTCTGGTTCAGTAATTCACTCATTTAATGACGAACAAGACATAAATAAAATGGGCGGTGTTTATAAACACCTTCCTTACACTTATACTTTGATGATTATAGGAACATTGGCTTTAACTGGCTTTCCATTTCTTTCAGGATTTTATTCAAAGGATTTGATTATAGAATTTGCTTATTTAAAAGGAAACACGATAGGTTATTACGCGTGCGCAATAGGAATATTTACAGCTGTTTTAACTTCTATTTATTCATGGAGGTTAATTTTTAAAACTTTTCACGGTGAATACAAAAACAAAAATCAACCAATATCTAGTATGCATGAGTCCCCAATGGTTATGTTGATACCATTGGTAATTTTAGCACTTGGCTCATTATTAGCTGGATTTATTTTTAAAGATTTATTTATGGGATATGGTTCTTTCGTTGATTTTTGGCAAGGTTCAATTTTCTTTCTGGAGCCATTAACAACCGATCATCCACCAAAAGAAATTGTATTTTTAACTCCTATATTGGTAACTATTTCTATTCCATTTAGTTATTATATATTTTTAAGAAATAAATCATTTACAGATAACTTAGTAAATGGAAACAAACCCTTTTATCTTTTCCTAAAAAATAAATGGTATTTTGATGAGCTGTACGATTTTTTATTTGTAAAATCTTCCAAGTTTTTTGGAAAGTACCTGTGGAAGAAAATAGATGGATTGGTAATTGATAGATTTGGTCCCGATGGTTTATCAAGCTTATTTAAATATTTATCTATTAAAGCTGTAAAATTTCAAAGTGGATTCATCTATCAATATGCATTTGTGATGTTAATTGGGTTTTCACTTATATTAACAATAATAATTATTAACTAATGAACTTTCCAATTTTATCTTCATTAATTCTCCTTCCTACAATTGGAGGTTTATTTATATTATTTGGTAAATCTTCTTCAAATTATAACGGAGCAAAATATATTTCATTATTTATTTCTTTAGTTAATTTTGTTATATCAATTTACCTTTGGTACCTATTTGATAATACTGATCCAAGTTTTCAATTTGTAGAAGAGAAAATTTGGTTACAAGGCTTTATTAACTATAAAGTTGGTATAGATGGTATCTCAATATTATTTATTGTTCTAACTACATTCATTACTCCTTTGTGTATTATTTCTGTAAATTCTACTATCAAAAATAAACTTAAAGATTTTCTTGTTGCCATTCTTTTTATGGAAACAATGATGATTGGTGTTTTTTGTTCACTTGATTTAGTTATTTTTTACTTATTTTTTGAAGCTGGTTTAATACCAATGTTTTTAATTATTGGAATATGGGGAGGGGATAGAAGAGTTTATTCTGCTTTTAAGTTCTTTTTATACACATTACTAGGTTCGGTTTTGATGTTAGTTGCAATTATTTCCATATATTGGATAACAGGAACAACTGATGTTATTGAATTATATCAGCTTGGCATTGACCCTAAATATCAAAATCTACTTTGGTTAGCTTTCTTCAGTTCTTTTGCTGTAAAAACTCCAATGTGGCCTGTACATACTTGGCTTCCAGATGCACACGTCGAAGCTCCTACAGCAGGATCTGTGTTACTTGCGGCCATACTTCTAAAAATGGCTGGTTATGGGTTTATAAGATTTTCCATAGGATTATTTCCAATTGCTTCAGAATACTTTGTTCCTTTAATTTTTGTCTTAAGCTTAATTGCAATTATTTACACTTCTTTTGTAGCCTTAATGCAAGAAGATATGAAAAAACTTATTGCGTATTCTTCAGTAGCTCATATGGGTTTTGTAACCATGGGTATATTTACAATGACCCCACAAGGAATTGAAGGAAGCATTTTTCAAATGATTAGCCATGGAATAATTTCTGCAGCACTTTTCTTATGTGTTGGAGTTATTTATGAAAGAATGCACACAAGAGAAATTAGCAAATATGGAGGCATAGTATCTGTAATGCCAAGATATGCTGTTATGTTTATGATATTTACTCTAGGCGCACTTGGCTTACCTGGAACAACAGGATTTATAGGGGAATTTTTAATATTATTAGGAACTTTTAAAGTTAATTTTACAGTAGCTACAATTGCAAGTTTGGGTGTAATTTTAGCTGCCGCTTATATGCTTTGGTTTTATAGAAGAATAGTTTTTGGTGAAATAACCAATACAGAAATAAAGAAACTTGTAGATTTAAATAGATCTGAAATGATTGTTTTGACAACTTTGGCTTTTGTAACAATTTTATTTGGTTTTTATCCTGACCCATTATTAAGCACCACATCATCATCAGTTGAAGGTTTAATAGATTTGTTTAATACAAATTTAAAAATAAATACAGCAAGCACTTTATGATAAATATAGATTTAATTTTTCCAGAAATTTATTTATCTCTATCTATTATGTTTTTATTAATTCTTGGTGTTTTTAAAAAAAATAGTGAGAATTTAGTTTATAATTTGTCAACAATAACACTAATTGTTTTATTAGCTTTAGTAGTTAATTTATTTTCAATTAATGAAACATTAATTTTTAACGAAAGTTATAAAATTGACAATCTTTCATCTTTCATGAAGTCAATAACAATAGTTTCAGCAATTTTTGTTATGCTTTCATCATCTACATATCTGAAAGCATTAAAAATTTTAAAAATAGAATATCCAATATTAATATTGAGTTCAATTTTGGGAATGTTGGTAATGATTAGCTCAAATGATTTAATTGTTTTTTATTTAGGTTTAGAACTTCAGTCATTAGCTTTATATGTTCTTGCATCATTTAATAGAGATAACATTTTATCTTCTGAGTCGGGTTTAAAATATTTTGTACTAAGTGCACTATCGTCTGGATTATTACTTTATGGCTGCTCACTGGTATATGGTTTCTCAAATTCTACAAATTTTATAGATATTGCGAACTCTTCATTAGATATTCAATATGGTGTTATTTTTGGTCTGGTGTTTATTATTGTAGGCTTGGCCTTTAAAATTTCTGCAGTTCCTTTTCATATGTGGGCCCCTGATGTGTATGAAGGTTCGCCAACTGCCGTGACATTGTTTTTCGCAGCCCTACCTAAAGTAGCTGCTCTAACAGTATTTATAAGATTTTTATATACGCCATTCGTTAATTTAATTGATCAGTGGCAAACTATACTTATATTTTTATCAATTGCTTCAATGATATTTGGTGCAGTTGCTGCAATCGGTCAGTCAAATTTAAAAAGACTTATAGCATATAGTTCTATTGGACACATGGGTTATGCTCTTGCCGGCTTAGCTTCGGGTACTAATCAAGGAATTCAAAGTTCAGTTACTTACATTACAATTTATTTGATTATGACATTGGCATTTTTTTCATGCCTATTTATGCTTAGAAAAAAAAATCAATTTTACGAAAAAATAGAGGACTTATCTGGTCTATCAACAAACCACCCAGTTTTATCAATCGCCCTACTGATAGTATTATTTTCACTTGCGGGAATACCTCCATTAGCTGGTTTCTTTGCTAAATTTTATATTTTTATGGCTGTAATTGAGCAATCCATGTATTTTTTGGCAATAGTAGGACTTTTATCAACTGTTGTGGCGGCATTTTATTATTTAAGGCTAATAAAAATAATATATTTTGATGAGCCAAAAGATAAATTTGAAACAGATCATAATTTGGGATTAAAAATTACTTTAACTATTTCAACAGGAATTTTAGCATTATATTTTATATATCCTGGAATTTTAAATGAGTTAGTTTCTAAGATTATTATAATCTAATGAAACTTAAAAAATATTTTTTTAAATCAGTCACAAGCACAAATGATATTGCAATTAAAAAAATCAAAGAAGGCACTTCCTCAGGAATAGTTATTGCAAAAAAACAAACCAAAGGAAGGGGAAGATACGGTAATAAATGGATTTATTTAAAAAATAACTTGTTTATGTCTATATTCTTTAACTTAGGAAACAATGTTAGTTTGATAAAATTAACTTACATAAGTTGTAAATTAGTAAAAAAATCTTTGTTAAAGTTATTAAATAAAAAAATTACAATAAAGAAGCCAAATGATTTATTGATAAATAAAAAGAAAATATGTGGAATTCTTCAAGAAACAGTTTTTTTTAAAAACAAAAAATTCGCAATCATTGGTATAGGGATAAATGTTGATAAAAGTCCTACTATTAATAATTATCCAACAGTTTATCTTAATTTTTTTATGAAGAAAAAAATCTCTAGTTTTAAAATTTATAATGAAATAAAGAAGAATTTTGAAAATTATTTAAATAAGAGAATATGAAAATTATAGGAGATATTGGAAATACTGAAGTTAAAATTTGTTTAGTAGATAATAAATTTAATATTAAAAAAAAAATAATCATCAAAACAAATGAAATAAATCAGTCTAAATTAAAAAATAAACTTAAATTTTTGTTAAAACAAAGAAATACCTTAGAAACAATTGTTTTCAGCAGTGTGGTTCCCAAAGTGTATAAACAGTTCATAATATTTTTTAAATTTAATTTAAATAAAAATATTGTTGAAATTAAAAATTTTAAGTTAAATAAATTAATTGATATTAAAGTTAATAAAAAGCAAGTTGGATCTGATAGAATTGCAAATTCAATTGCCGCCATAGATTCTATAAATAATTATATAATTATTGATTTTGGTACTGCTACAACCTTTGATGTTTTAATTAAAAATAAATATTTAGGCGGAATAATCTCTCCAGGAATTAACCTGTCATTAAATACCTTAATATCAAAAGCATCTTTAATACCTGAAATTAACCTAAAAAAAATATCAAATGTTATAGGTAAAAATACACTGGATGCTGTAAGATCTGGTTTCTTTTGGGGGTATGCGGGTTTAATTGACAATATGATTAAATTAATTAAAAAGCAGACTAAATCTTCATTTAAAATTATTTTAACTGGAGGACTTGCTGATTTATATAAAAATTCAATAAACACTAAGTGTAAAGTAGACAAAGATTTAACAATTAAAGGTATTATTAAAATTACAAAAAATTTAATTTAATATATGAAAGAAGAATTATTATTTTGCCCACTCGGAGGTTCAGGAGAAATTGGTATGAACCTTAATCTGTATGCTTTTGGCAAACCCAATAATCAAAAATGGTTAATTGTAGATGTTGGTGTTACTTTTGCTGATGATAGTGTACCTGGAATTGATTTAATCTATCCTGACCCCGGTTTTATAGTGGATAAAAAAGATGATGTTCTTGGAATTATATTAACTCATGCGCATGAAGACCACATAGGTGCTATAGCTCACATTTGGCCTAAAATAAAATGCAATATTTATGCTACACCATTTACTTGTGTATTAGTTAGAGAAAAGTTTAAAGAAAAGAAAATTGATATTAGCTCTCATTTAAAAATAGTTGAATTAAATGGAACTTTAGAACTAAAACCGTTTAAAGTTGAATTTGTTACATTAACTCACTCTATACTTGAGCCAAATGGTTTAAAAATAAACACTCCTGCAGGAACCATTCTTCATACTGGCGATTGGAAATGTGATCCCAGCCCATTAATTGGTAAAAAGATCGACGAACAAAAGTTAAAAAAAATTGGAGATGATGGAGTGCTTGCAATGATTTGCGACTCAACCAATGTATTTAGTATGGGAAGAGCTGGATCCGAGATGGATGTTAGAAAAAATATGATTAATGTAATTCAAAGATTAAAGAAAAGAATTATTGTAACTTCATTTGCTTCAAATGTTGCGAGAATGGAAAGTGTTTTTTATTGTGCCGAAAAAACGGGAAGGCAAATATCACTTGTTGGAAGATCAATGCATAGAATCTTTAAAGCAGCTAAAGAGTGTGGATATTTAAAAAATGTTATTGATCCTATTGATCCTAGAGATGCAAAAAAAATTGGAAGGGACAAAATTATATATTTGTGTACAGGCAGTCAAGGTGAGCCAATGGGAGCAATGATGAGAATAGCTAATTATGTTCACCCAGATATATATATGGAAAAAGGTGATGCTGTAATATTTTCTTCTAAAATAATACCTGGAAACGAAAAAAAGTTATATAAATTGCATAACCAACTTGTTAAAGAAGGTATAGAAGTAATATCAGAAGAAAATGAATTTATACATGTTTCTGGTCATCCAAACAGGGAAGATCTTAAAGACATGTATAATTGGATAAGACCTCAATCTGTAATTCCAGTTCATGGTGAACACAGACATATGGTTGAACACATAAAATTTGCTAAAGAAATGCAAGTTCCTCATCCTGTAGAAGTAGAAAATGGAGATATAGTTAAATTATTTCCAGGCGACAAGCCTGAGGTTTATGATAAAGCGCCAAGTGGTAGACTTTACGTTGATGGAAATATTGCCGTTGAGGAAGATTCAAGATCTATTAAAGAAAGAAGAAATATTTCAGCAAACGGAATTCTTGACGTAACAATTTTAGTTACACCTAAAGGAAATATTCATAATAAACCAATATTAAATTATAGTGGATTACCAATTAATAATGATGATGATTATAAATATGAATTAGAAAATGTAATTGAAAAAACCGCTAGGTCATTTTCATTAAACAATCAAAACCAAAAAGATAACATTATTGAAGCAGTTAAGATATCATGCAGAAAGATAACTAAAGAGATAACAGGAAAAAAGCCCTTTACGAGCATTAAATTAATAAGGATTTAAATAAGAAATTTTTTGATGTAATTTATATATAATGTATTTTTCAAAGTCTTTTATACCAATACTTAAAAACAACCCAACAGAGGCAAAAATTAAATCGCATCAATTAATGCTTAGAACTGGAATGATAAAACAATCATCAGCGGGAATATATTCCTGGCTTCCTTTAGGTTTTAAAGTAATGAAAAAGATTGAACAAATAGTAAGAGAAGAACAGAACAATGTTGGTGTTCAAGAAATATTGATGCCGACCATCCAGTCGAGTGATATCTGGAAAGAAAGTGGAAGATACGAAGACTATGGAGAAGAGATGTTAAGAATTAAGGATCGTCAAAATAGGGAAATGCTATACGGACCAACTAATGAAGAACTAGTTACTGAAATATTTAGATCATCAATTAAATCTTACAAATCTTTGCCACAATTATTATATCATATCCAATGGAAATTTCGAGACGAGCTAAGACCGAGATTTGGAATAATGAGATGTAGAGAATTTTATATGAAAGATGCTTATTCTTTTGATATCTCAGACGATGAAGCGCTTTACTCTTATAATAAATTTTTTCTTTCATATTTAAATACTTTTAAAAGAATGGATCTTTCGGCAATACCTATGGCAGCAGACACTGGGCCGATTGGTGGTAACTTATCTCATGAATTTATAATTTTAGCAGATACCGGAGAAAGCAAAATATATACTGATAAAAGAATATTTGAGGTAGATAGTTCTAAAACAAATATTGAAAAAAAATCTCTTAGCAAATTAAGAAATGATTTTGAAAAATACTATTCTGTAACAGATGAAAAATTTAATAAAAATGAATTTGAAAAAAACGTTCCTCAAGATTTTAGATTACAAACCAAAGGTATTGAAGTCGGTCATATTTTTTATTTTGGAGATAAATATTCAAAACCAATGAATGCAAGTGTTGATTATAATGGAAAAAAGGAATTTGTTAAAATGGGCTCATACGGAATAGGGGTATCAAGGTTAGTAGGTGCTATAATTGAAGCAAAGTATGATGATAAAAATGAGATAATGAAATGGCCAATGTCAGTAACCCCCTATGATTGTGCAATACTTCCAATTATAAATAAAAATGATAATTCTAATTTAGAAAAAGCTACAAATATTTATAAATATCTTAAAAAACATTATATTGATGTTTTAATTGATGATACCGATGAAAATATTTCTTCAAAAATAAAGAAATTTAATTTGATAGGTATACCTTATCAAATAATTATTGGTAACAATTTTAATGAGCAAAAAATTGAATTTAAAGAAATTCATAAAGAGCCTATCTTTATTTCAATAGAAGAAATAATTAAAATAATAAAAAAAAAATAAATTGATAAACTTATTAGAAAGAAAGATAGCACT
>MDSV01071699.1_pt1 | contig 11860 bp, 10 predicted proteins | sample 810851 | NCBI WGS metagenome assembly MDSV01 (sample SAMN05326640, study PRJNA326480) | marine metagenome | isolation source: seawater | place: Atlantic Ocean: North East | collected 2012 | reverse complement strand
TTTGGAGAACCAATGTAATAATCCAAATCGCCAATGTTTTTAATGTGTGTTGTAAATCTGATTAACTCTCTAGTGCCAAACCCATTTAAACAGCCCTCTTCAATATAACAGTCCGTCTCTCCAACTTCCATTGTTGTTGCGTATAAGCTGTTAGTAATAGCCTCTGTTACAATGACAAGGTCTGGTCCGCTACAGCTTGGGTCGCCCTCATAAATACAAGTTCCGTTATCCGCCTCAGCTAATGGATTGTAGTTGCACGCCTCAGAGTCCATACAACCTTCAGGAGGTCCAATAAAGTCAAAGTTCCAACTGTAACCGCCACAGCTTTCATCGCTATATCCCCATCTAATCCAATATTGTACGCCACCTTCAAGTAAAACTGTTAGGGCAGCCTCGTTACCACATCCAGCCTGGTCGTCATCAAAATAAATAGTCCCCTCGTTTGTGTCATCAAAGTTCGCCATGTTACAGTAATCGTATATGTATAACGTACTGTTACATCCTGAACCACATGAATTGAATTCGTACATCCCGTTTTGGTCAGGGGTAAAAGTGTACCAATGATTCAATGTCGCTTGAGTTATTGTTCCATAATCATCCGAGTTTATTTCAACGGCTTCTGAACACAATGTCCCTGGGCCACAATCAAATTGTACTTGGTCTTGTCCGCCAAATTGCCCGCCGCTTGCGACATCTTCTCCATCGACGTAGAGGTAATAAGCCCCTTGACCGTACCCACAACACAAGCCGTCTCCGTAGCTATCGTTTACAACTAAAAGAAGACAGTTGTTTTGGTCCGCAGGCACACAAACTGTATCGGAAAACAAAGTCCCGCTTTCATTATAAGGCCCGCCAGATAATAATGGTCCGTCTGTTCCAGTTAGTGACCATGTCGTCTCCCCGGGATAGTTGTCCGTTAGAATTGAAACCACGACTTCTTGCTGGTCTTCCCCACATCCATCTTCAGGTAGTAGAATTTCTGGACAAAAGACCTCTCCTGAGATTTCAGACCCAAATTCTCCTCCTGACATCACCTCTTCTCCATTTACGTTAATTACAAACCATCCTTCTCCAAAACCACAGCAAACTCCATCTCCATAGCTATCGTATAGAGTAAACGTAACACACGAAAGCCCCGTATTTGAAACGCAAACTGAATCAACGTATTCTGTGTAATTTTCATAAGACCCTCCGCTTAAAATCTCACCTTCGTCGTTTGAAAGAACCCAAGAAGTTTCTCCTGCATAGCTGTCTGTATAAATTATGACCTCTATAAGAGATTCAGATTCGTCACATTGAGAAAAGGCATAAGCACAAAAAACTATAGTCAGAATTAAGGAGATAAGATGTTTCATGAAACTACAACAGGTTAATTTTCAATAAGGTTGCACCATAAAATTACACACAACGCGTTTATCCTAAAAATCGAATTTCATCGCATCTTTGCATAGAATTCTATCATTATGAATCTTACTCAAAAACAATCACTCATTGCAATAGCTATTCTTGCTGTTGTTTGCACTTTCCTCGGAGCCAAACTATACGTAAACAATCAAGCGTACAATAAACTTACCGGCGAATATGGACAACTAGAGCTCTCTAAGGAACAGGTCGTATTTGACCTAGAAAAGATGCGATTCTCATATGATACGCTTCAAACAGAGAACTCAATGATGGGGGCAGAAATCGCAGCCCAAAGGGATAGAATAGACGGCCTAATTACCCAGGTTAAAAACGGCAACTGGGCTCTATCAAAAGCAAAAAAAGAAGCAGAAACACTTAGAACTATAATGAAGGGATACATCGCTACAATTGATTCGATCAATCAACTAAACGTAGCGCTTACAGAAGAAAATCTTGCAATGAAGGAGCGGGTTGAAGAAGTCCAAGACAGAAACGACAAGCTAGAACGTCGTCAAGTAAACATGGAAGAAATAATCGCAGCTGGCCAGGTTTTACAATGCTCAGATATTAATGCTGTTGGTGTTCGCCTTCTTTCGTCTGGAAGACAGAGGGAAACAACAAGAGCTGATAGGGCCGATATGATTAAGGTGTGCTTTACCATTCTTGAAAACGCAATTGCCAAATCAGGGTATAAAAATCTATACCTAAATGTTTTGGCTCCAGACAGCACTCTTCTTGTATTTGAACAAGGAGCTGGCTTTAGTGCAAAGCGAACTATTGATTATGCTAATGACAGACTAGATGCGTGTATTTTCTATACGGCTGATGAAGCTGCTGAACTTACTTCTGGAATGTACCAAATCGAGGTCTTAGAAGAGGATGTTGTGATAGGCTCAACAATGATTGAGCTTAGGTAAGTTACGACTGTGAATTTAGACCAAACGCTCAACAACCTAAAATATCCCACATACTTTAATCGCCCACATTTGATGGTTGAACACTACTACGGTAGAAATAGGAAAACGAGGAGAATTCCTTGCTGCAATTCATTTAAAAAAGGCGGGGTATAAAATCCTCTGCCACAACTTTCGAGCTAAAAGGCGCGAAATTAACATCGTAGCATATAAAGACGGACGCTTAGTCTTTGTCGATTTGACTTAATTAGAACACACAGAGATAAAAATTCCGTTAAAGTTGAGCACCTTGAAGACGCTTTTGACACTGCATCATTTCTTATCTAGTTATCTTTGTGACCTCAATCATTAGAAAATGAAAAATCAACGAGGTTCAGGCCGCCGAGGAGGCGCCCGGAGAACCAAGCCCGAATCGAAATCGTTTGTCCCTAAGCAAAAGTCTTCAAGGAGAAAGCTTAGTCAAAAGGACCAAGGAACAAAAGCCACGCTAAAGAAGGTTACGGGGCATAAGCCAAGTTATAATTCTAAGAAAAAAGCCCCGCCAAAGCTTAAGCCGCTATCAGACTCTAATGCTCCAATGAGGCTTAATCGCTTCGTTGCACAAGCAGGAATATGCTCGAGAAGAGAAGCAGACGTGCTGATAGCTGCTGGGGTAGTTAGTGTAAACGGAGAGGTTGTGACTGAGATGGGATATAGAGTAAGCTCAACTGACAAGGTGCAAGTTGAAGGTGATACGATTAAGGCTGAGACAAAGAGATATGTCCTTCTTAACAAGCCCAAAAACTTTCTGGCAACAGCAGAAGATCCAGGTGGAAGAAGAACTGTAATGCAATTGATAAAGGGAGCATGCAAAGAGCGTGTTTACCCAGTAGGAAGGATTGATAAGGACACTACTGGATTGTTGCTTTTAACTAACGATGGTGAAATGGCAAAGAGGTTGTCTAATCCCAAAACAGGGGTAAGAAACCTATATCATGCAACCACATATGAGAAGGTTAAAAAAGAACACCTGCTAGCAATTTTAGAAGGGTTTGTGCTTGACGAAAAGTTCGTGAGAGTAGAAAAGGCAAGTTTTGTAAAGGACGATCCTAGACAAATTGGTATTGAAATTCACTCTGGGAGAAACAGGATTGTAAGAAGAATATTCGAGCATTTTGGGTATCGAGTTACCAAGTTAGATAGAGTGATTTTTGGGTGTTTGAACAAAAAAGACACTCCGCGTGGAACCTGGAGGCATTTAACAGAGCAAGAGCTCAGTATATTAAGGATGACAACTTGATGAAGGACAGTCTGGTCATAATTCCTACCTACAACGAAAAAGAGAACGTTGTTAAAATGCTTGAGACCGTAATGAGTCTTGAGTTCCCTTTTGACGTTCTTGTCGTTGATGATGGTTCGCCAGATGGAACTGCACAACTTGTTCTGAAAGTTGCAAGGGATTATCCCAAAAGGATTCACCTTCTTGAAAGAAGAGGGAAGCTAGGCTTAGGCGCTGCCTATATAGCTGGATTTAAATGGGCCCTAAGCAGATCATATGAATATATTTTTGAGATGGACTGTGACTTCTCGCACGACCCAAACGATCTTATTAGGTTGCGAATTCCATGTGCTGAAGGCGGGGCTGGGGTTACAGTAGGATCTAGATATGTAAAAGGCGGCGAAGTTGTGAATTGGCCTTTTTTTAGAAGGTTTATTAGTAGAGGCGCATCAATCTATGTGAATCTGATTCTATTGCTAGGAGTTCGCGACAGCACTGCTGGTTTTGTAGCATACAAAAGGGAGGTCCTAGAGGCTATAGACTTGGGCGCAGTACGATTTATCGGATATGCGTTCCAAATTGAAATGAAGTTCCGAGCAAAGAGGCTTGGTTATAAAATAACAGAGGTCCCAATTAGTTTTTGTGACAGGGTTTTGGGTACATCTAAGATGAGCTTAGACATCTTTAACGAAGCTTTTCTGGGGGTAATTAAAATGCGATTTCTAAAATAAGAAGTATGTCAAAATCAACATTGATAAGAAATGCTCACGTAGTGAATGAAGGCGCTGTAACAGTTAGTGACCTGTTAATCGTTGGTGACAGAATTGCTAAAATTGGAAAGGGATTAGATACAGAAGGCGCAGAGGCAATCGATGCTACCGGATTTTGGCTTATGCCTGGAATAATTGACGATCAAGTACACTTTAGGGAACCGGGCCTTACTCATAAAGCTGACCTAAGCACAGAATCTAAAGCTGCAGCAGCGGGAGGCGTTACTTCATTTATGGAAATGCCTAACACCGTTCCACAAGCTTTAACTCAACAGCTCTTGCAAGACAAATATGAAATTGCTGCTGAGGTAAGTTCCGTGAATTACAGCTTCTTTATGGGGGCTAGCAACAATAACTTGGGTGAGGTTCTAAAGACAGATCCCAAAAGAGTTTGCGGTGTTAAAGTTTTCATGGGATCATCTACTGGTGACATGCTTGTAGACGAGAAAAAAATTCTCGAAGGCATTTTTAAAGAAAGCCCTACAATTGTTGCAACTCACTGCGAAGAAGAAGCTGTTGTAAGAGCAAACATGACTGCTGCAAAGGAGCGTTGGGGTGAGAACGTGCCCATTGATCAGCATCCTCTAATTCGTTCTGCTGAAGCTTGCTATCAGAGCTCTTCAAAAGCTGTAGAGCTTGCAACTAAGCATGGAGCGAGGTTGCACATTCTACATATTTCTACAGCTCGTGAACTCGATCTATTTGACGGCAATAAACCCCTAAAGGAAAAGAAGATTACTTCTGAAGCTTGTATACACCACCTTTGGTTTACTGATGCAGATTATGCAGATAAGGGCACTTACATCAAGTGGAATCCTGCTGTAAAGACTGAAGCTGACAGAAATGCCATTAGAGCTGCACTGCAAGATGGAAGGATTGATGTGATTGCTACTGACCACGCACCTCATACCATTGAAGAAAAGAGTAACTCATATTTCAAATCTCCATCAGGAGGGCCGCTTGTACAACACGGGTTGCCTGCAATGCTAGAGCTTGTACACAAAGGTGAAATTACAGTAGAAAAGGTAATCGACTTAATGTGTCACAGAGTTGCTGAGCTATTCGAAATAAAAGACAGAGGCTATATCAGAGAAGGGTATAAAGCAGATTTAGTTCTTGTAAACCCCGATGCAAATTGGACTGTAACAGGGGAAAACATTCTTTACAAATGTGGATGGTCTCCTTTTAATGGATATGAGTTTAAGTCTCACGTAACTGGCACTTGGGTAAATGGTGTTAGGGTTTGGGATGGAGTAAATATTTTAACTGAAGAAGGGAATCATGCAGGCGAAAGGCTTGAATTCAATCGTTAAAACGCTTTGTGCGATATTATTCCTAGTTGGGTGCTCTACCGATTCAAGAGACAGTCCTTTGGCTTCGCCTTCTGAGGATTCTAGATTGATTCAAAAAGAACAGCTCGTTGCCTTGTTAACAGACATACATATTGCTGAGGCTGCTCACAAAACGAGGGTCCTAGTTCCAGAAATTAGTGAAGATGTCTTGCTAGAAAACTACTCTGGAATATTTGAATCTCACGGAGTTACTGCTGAAGAGTTTAAAGAATCATACACTTGGTGGTGGGAACACCCTGCGGCCATGAAATCCGTGCTACAAGAAGTAACCGAAAGGTTAAACAAACTTGATCAGGGCGCCTCTCTTTAAAGAGAGCCTAAATAGGCCTTGCCCGTTCTTACAATTGCTGTGTCAATGTCCTCGTAGGACCAATTTTCTAAGGTTTTTAAAATCTTAGAACCATCGTATTTGGTGTCGAGTTGAGCCCTGAGCATGCTTGTTTTATTCGCAAGCGATTTTCTTCCAGTTACAATCTCCAAGAATTTAAACATGAAGACTACCAAGTTGATCATCCACCATTTGACAACCTTGGTCGGAGGAGCTGCGTTAACTGAGTTGGCAATTTTAGTCATGGCATCTTTATAGCTTAGGTTAGCTCCATTCAGTAAAAATCTTTGGCCCCAAGACCCACTTTCTGCTAAGGCCAAACAAGCCGAAGCAACATCCCTAGCCGACACGAAACCACTAGAGCCCGCTGAGTGTAATGGCAAGCCCTTGGCTGTTTGTGAAAAGAGTTCTCCAGAAGACCTTAAAAAATCCCCCTCGCCAATTATGATGGTTGGATTTACGATTAGAACGTCTAATCCCTCTTCTTGCCCTCGCCATACTTCCAATTCAGAGGCATACTTACTCCTTGAATATCCAGTAACTAAAGGCCCCTCCTCAAAGGATGTTTCTTCGGTTATAGGGCTCTTAGTAGAATGACCTAATGCTGTTACTGAGCTAAGGTAAACTAGCTTCCTAACGCCAGTAGTTAACATGGCGTTTACTACGTTTTCAGTTCCGCCTTTATTAATGCCCATTAAGTTTGGCTCATCTGAAGAATGGAAACTAACTAGAGCTGCTAAATGAAAAACTCTATCACAACCCTGTAGTGCCGATTCCAATTCGTCATACTCTCTAGTATCGCCGTATATCCATTCTAGTTTGTCCGTAGAGAAACCACGGGCATGTATGAACCTCTCCGCAGATTCAACATCAGACCCTTCTCTTCTTAGCGCCTTAACAGAACCGCCTTTAGACAAAAGTTGGGTTAATAGCTCTCTCCCTACAATACCCGTTCCACCGGTAACAAAATCCATGCTCCAAAGGTAGCTATCTTTGAGAGTCGTGAAGCCCTCTGACCACATAGCTAAATTGTTAAAACGCCTGCCACAAGAGCCAGGCGTATACAAACATTTCGATTCTAAGGGTGGGCTTCTTTACGTTGGAAAGGCCAAAAACCTTAAGAAGAGAGTAAGCAGCTACTTTAATCGCAAATCATACGACAATAGAAAAACTAAAACCCTTGTAAGAAAAATAGAGGATATCGAGTGGATAATAACTCACACAGAACAAGACGCGCTTCTACTTGAAAACACTCTAATTAAAAAGCATAAGCCTACTTATAACATCCTTTTAAAGGACGATAAGACCTTCCCGTTTTTGGTCATAAAAAACGAGGGTTTTCCAAGGGTGGTTTCAACTAGGCAAACATCAAAAGATGGGGGTGAATATTTCGGGCCTTTTACAGGTAAAAAAACAATGCATACTGTTTTGAGTTTTTGTAAATCCCTATATCCGTTAATGTGTGAGTCCTGTAGAGCGTCTTCTTTACGAGTTTTAAAAAATCCGTCTATCAAAATAACACCTCGTAAATGCTTGAAATTCCAAATTGGAACATGCTGTGGCCCTTGCTTAAATAAGCAAGAAAAAGTAGATTATGAGAATAGTATAGCTTCAATTAGACATATCCTCAAGGGTAATTTATCTAAAGTTAAAGAACAACTAAAGAAGGGTATGAAAGATGCTGCTGAAGGTTTAGCTTTTGAGAAGGCAGACTTGATTAAATCTAAACTGAAGTCTTTAGAAAAATACCAAGCAAAGAGTACGGTTGTTCATCCAACTATTACGAATGTTGATGTCTTTTCTATTGTTAGTGACAGCACAAGCGCATATGTCAACTGCATGAATATTGTAAGCGGTTCGATTGTAAAGGGCCAAACCTTCGAAATAAAGAAACAGGCTGTAGAAGGTGATGAGAAGGTCCTTCAGTCTGCAATTCCTCTAATTCGTGAGGTTTTTAGAAGTAAGAGTAGGGATCTAATTCTTCCGTTTGATTTAAGCTTAGAGGAAGGGCTTAGGTGTGTAGTTCCCAAAAAGGGGGATAAAAAGAGGTTGTTGGAAATGTCCGAGAAAAACGCCTTGTTCTTTATGAAGGACAGGCATAAGCAGCAAGAGCAGATCGATCCAGAGGCTGCTGTGATGAGGCTGATGGAAACGATGAAGGTGGATTTGGGCTTAAAAGCGTACCCAAGGCATATAGAGTGTTTTGATAATTCAAATATTCAAGGGGCAAACCCAACATCGGCATGTGTTGTTTTCAAAAATGGCAAACCTGCAAAAAGAGATTACAGGCATTTCAATATCAAATCGGTAGAGGGGCCTGATGATTTTGCAAGTATTAAGGAGGCGGTTTACAGAAGGTATAGAAGGCTGTCAGAAGAGGGTGATTCTCTGCCTCAACTTTTGATTATTGATGGAGGAAAAGGCCAAGTCTCACATGCAATGGAGGCCCTAGAAGAGTTGGGTCTCGATGGAGAAATTAAACTTGTTGGGATAGCAAAAAGACTTGAGAAATTGTACTTCCCCGGTGACTCAGCTCCATTGTATTTAGACAAAAGGTCTGAAACCCTAAAGGTGATTCAACAAATGAGAAATGAGGCACACCGTTTCTCATTAAAACATCACAGAAACAAAAGAAGCAAGTGGGCTTTAAAGTCAGAATTGGATAATATCAAGGGTGTTGGAGAGTCAAGCATTAAAAAATTGCTTGACGTATTTGGGTCAGTAAAGGGGGTTAGAGAAGCGAGTGTTGATGACCTTAAAAAGGTTGTAAACTCAAAAGTAGCAAAAAGTATCGTCGAGTACTTTGGTTAAAATTCAAAGCGTTTACCAAGCTTCATTCCACCTGCATTTTTATATCCCTCTATAATTTCTTGGACTACTTCGTTTGCTGGTTTAATCTCATTGAGCATGGAAGATATTTGCCCTATCTCGAGCTCGCCTTTTGAAAGATCTCCTTCAAACATTCCCTTTTTAGATCGTCCTTTTCCAAGCAGCTCTGCAAGTTCCTCTGTTGATGCTTTGGCCTTGTATGCCTCAACTACCTTTTGGTAAAATTCGTTGTGCATCATTCTAACAGGCGTTAGTTCTTTTAGGGTAAGAGTTGTTGCCCCCTCGCCTACTCCAACTACTGTGTTTTTAAAGTCGATGTGTGCCGAAGATTCTTGAGTTACAACAAATCTCGAGCCCATTTGAACTCCCTCAGCACCTAACACCATAGCTGCGAGCATCGATTTTCCGTCGTGAAGTCCTCCCGCAGCGATAACGGGAATATTTACCGCATCGACTACTGCGGGAATAAGACACATTGTCGTTGTTTCGTCTCTTCCGTTGTGACCTCCGGCTTCAAAACCTTCACAAACAACTGCATCTACTCCTGCATCTTCTGATTTTGCAGCGAACATTGCGCTACTCACAACATGAACCACCTTGATTCCGTTTTCTTTTAGCGTTGACGTCCACTTTTTTGGAGATCCTGCGCTTGTGAAAACAATTGGAATTTCGTGTTTGATAATGTTCGCAATATGCTTGTCTGTATCCGGATATAAAAGTGGAAGATTAACAGCAAAAGGCTTGTTTGTTGCGGTCTTACACTTTGCGATGTGTTCGTCCAATATTTCTGGGTACATACTCCCAGAACCTATTATTCCAAGTCCGCCTGCATTACTAACTGCTGACGCTAGCTCCCAGCCAGCGCACCAGACCATTCCACCCTGCACAAGGGGATACTTAATGCCAAGAAGTTCAGTGATTCGGTTGGTTTGGTTTACGTCTGCAGCCATTATCCTTGTTTAATGCCGTCCCATCCTTGGGCTTTAAGTTGTACATCTGTTCCGCTCTTTGTAACCATAATCCTTTCGTCTGGATTTTCCGTCATGTGACCGATGAATGATAATTTAGGGTGGTTGCGAAGCTTTTCATAATCGTCAGGGCTGATTGTAAACAGAAGTTCATAATCCTCTCCTCCGCTAAGCATGCAAACCGTTGGGTCTAAGTTAAACTCTCTTGCTGTATCATAAGTTTTGGGGTCAATAGGAAATTTATCCTCATAGAGCCTTACTCCTAGCCCGCTTGCGGCCATTAAATGCATACACTCTGAGGCCAAACCGTCGCTAACGTCTATCATGCTCGTTGGCTTCACCTCAAGGTCGCTCAGTTCTCTAACAATGTCTGTTCTTGCCTCAGGCTTAAGTTGCCGCTCTAGAATATAGGCGTGGTCGTCTAGTTCAGGCTGAATAGACGGAGCGTCCTTGAATACAGACTTCTCTCTTTCAAGAACCTGTAGCCCCATGTACGCCGATCCCAAATCTCCAGATACAACGAGTAGGTCTCCTGCGCTTGCTCCACTTCTTGAAACGAGCTTTTCTGAATCAGCTAGCCCTATTGCTGTAATGCTGAGGGTTAGTCCTGACGGCGATGAGGTTGTATCTCCTCCTACAAGGTCTACTTCGTAGAGTTCACACGCTAGCTTCATCCCTCTGTAGAGTTCTTCAAGGGCTTCAACAGAGAATCTATTTGATATCCCTAGTCCTACTACGATTTGGGTTGGTAGAGAATTCATAGCGCATATATCACTCAAATTCGCAATAACAGCCTTGTAGCCCAAATGTTTTAAAGGCACATAGCTCAAATCGAAGTGAACTCCCTCAACAAGTAGGTCAGTAGAAACCACTACCCTCTTCCCAAGCGGGTCAATAACTGCTGCGTCATCACCAACACCTAAAAGAGTTGAAGGCTGCCTCTTTTGAAGACCTTCTGTAAGCCTTCCAATTAGGGAAAACTCACCTAAGTCCTGTATCTCAGTTCTTTCCATTTATTCCTCTTCTCTTATATCGCAAACGGTCCCTTCAAAGTGAAGGTCTATGTCAGCAAAAGGGTGGTTAAAGTCCATTTCAACCTCTGTTTCGCTTACGTCTAGCACAATCCCAAACAATTCATTTCCCTCGTCATCGTTCATGGGCAAAACCTCTCCTGGCTGAACTGCCTTTGCATCAAATTTTCCGTCTATCTCGAAAATACTCTTTGGAAGTGTATGGATTGCCTCCGTTGACGTCTCTCCATAGGCTTCAGTACAAAGAATAGTAAAGCTAAACGGTTCCCCTGGTTTTTTACCCAGTAGTGCTTTTTCGAATGCTGGAAGCACTTCGTCTGCACCCATCTTAAATCCAAAAGCTTGTTCCGCTGGGCACTCCTCAAGCACCTCACCATCTGGCCCCTCTTCAGTTAGAACGTATTCAATTTCTATAAAGAGGCCATCAGCAACAGATAAATTTTTCATACTGCAAATGTCCGTTGTACTTTGTGCGTATGCAACGAATTACCCTCGCTTTCCTGATTTTTCTTATGTCGAGCGCCTTTTCTTCAACTTTAGGCCAAACCAACATCAAAAATCTCAAAGAATACACTGCTAAACCAAGAGTTTTCAATCCTATAGGTTGTAAATACACGGACGTTCCAGGACAAAAGCATCAGCACAAAGTTTTGGTGAACAATTACGACATGGGTGCGTCTATTGCGAGGAGTGATACGTTTGATATTAATCACTATGATGTCGACCTCGATGTTACTAAGTACAACGAGCAGTATTTATACGCTCGTTGCATAATTGATCTTGACATTCTTGAGAGCGGTGCAGAGTCAGTAAGATTTGACCTTCTCGATTTAACTGTAGATTCTGTGTTTGTTGATGGGGCCGTTTCGTTATTTAGCCATGTCGATGGCGAATTACACGTCCCGGCTCCTGGTGGTGAATTTACAGAGGGCTCAAGCCACATAATAGACGTTCATTATTCTGGTCACCCATATGCTGATCCTTACTGGGGAGGAGTGTATTGGGC
>MDSV01022486.1_pt1 | contig 11861 bp, 8 predicted proteins | sample 810851 | NCBI WGS metagenome assembly MDSV01 (sample SAMN05326640, study PRJNA326480) | marine metagenome | isolation source: seawater | place: Atlantic Ocean: North East | collected 2012 | reverse complement strand
CTAACGCCATCACTGCATATCTACCTTTTGAAGTTAATTTCATTTTTACCCTTTAAATATGGGCTTTTTATACATACCTGACTAAAATGGTCAAGTATAGATTAAATTAAAAAAATTCACATATTGTCGCTGACTTGTGATAAACGTAGTTTTTTTTTTGAGAATAATAATCAATAGCGCTTATGGATAATAAAATTTTAGAGATATTCATTCCAGGTCCAGCTGGAAGACTTGAGGCTAAATATTATAAAAGTAAAAAAAATACATCTCCAATAGCTCTAGTATTACAACCTCATCCTCAGTATGGAGGGACAATGAACAATAAAGTTGTTGTAGACACATTTCATACATTTATGGATAATGATTTTTCTGTTTGCAGAGTTAACTTTAGAGGTGTAGGTAAAAGTGATGGTGAATTTGATAATGGACAAGGTGAACTTGCTGATGCTGCTGCAGCTCTAGACTGGTTGGAAAGAGAAAATTTTGATAACTCTCAATGTTGGGTGTCAGGTTTTTCTTTTGGCTCCTTAATAGCTATGCAGTTATTAATGAGAAGACCAGAAATTAATAGATTTATAGCTATATCACCTCAACCAAATGTTTATGATTTTTCATTTTTGTCTCCATGTCCAACTTCTGGATTAATGATTTATGGAAAAAATGACGAATTAGTACCAATTGAATATATTAACGAACTAGATAAAAGGTTAAGTGCTCAAAAAGGTATTAAAGTTGTTTTTCAAGCAGTTGCTGAAGCTAATCATTTTTTTTCAAAATCTGATGATGTTTTAATAAGAAACCTTGATAAATATATTAAAAAAGAAACAGCTCTTTATTAAAAATTTCTAACTAATACTCCTCCGGTACATCCTAGTCTTTTATTACATCCTGTAGTGCTTGGAAATGTGATTGGAAATCCTAAGTATGACCTTATTGCAAGATAACCAAAAGCTTGTGACTCAACAAAATCTCCATCATGATTATACAAATCTATAGGTTCTAGAGTTATGTTTCCAAAGTTTTTTAGATAATCATTTATATTTTTAATTAAAAAATTATTTTTTCTTCCACCACCACAAAGTAAATATTTGTTTGAAGTCTGTTTATTTGTTTTGTTGCAAAATTTTATTCCTTCAGCAATCAAGTAAGCTGTAAAATTTGTAATAGTTGCACAACCATTTTCCAAAGAGAGACCTTTTGCAAAAGAAATATCAAATTCTTTTATATCTAAGGATTTAGTATAAGAATTAAATTCAAAATTTTCGATTACCTGATTCAAAACTAATTTGTCAACTTTTCCAGATTTTCCAATTAAACCTCCCTCATCAAATCCTCTATCTGAGTTTCGTCTTATCCATTCATCTATTAAACAATTTCCAGGACCAATATCGAAGGCTTTTATGTTTGTTTGTAAATAATCATTATTTTTTACAGTGAGTGTAATATTTGAAATTCCACCTATATTTAAAATACCTGAAAATTTATTTTTTTTTTCATTAAAAATAATATTTGCCAATAAATTATGAAAAATAGGTGTAAGAGGAGCTCCTTGACCACCATTTTTTAAATCATTTTGTCTAAAATCATATATAACCACTTTTTTAGTCAATTTTGATAATAATTTACCATCACCCAATTGTTTTGTGATTTTATTTTTAGGGTCGTGAAAAATTGTTTGTCCGTGAAATCCAATTAAATCAATATTTTCTCCTGTATTTTTTTTATGTATTTTGGAAATTTTATTTATAATTTTATTATGGAAAATCGTTAATTCTCGCTCTAAAATCATCAATTCTTGAGAGTACTTTATCAAGTCTGATTTGATCAAAACCTTATCTCTTAATTTAACAAGTCTTAAATAGAGATCTACATCAAATTTAATATATTCATCAAAAGAATTGTAAAATTGACCTAGTCCATCAGATCTAATTATTGAAGCATCCACCCCATCCATTGATGTACCACTCATTAACCCTAATGCAGTATAAATCTTTCCCATTCTTATTTTTTTTTATTAAATATTGTATATTGTAGAATTATAAACATATGAATAAATTTTTAAAAGAATTTAAAGATAGAGGATTCTTCTACCAATGTACAAGTGAAGCAGAGTTATCAGATTTATTAGATAAGAAAAAAATCAAGGCATATATAGGATTTGATTGTACGGCTGAAAGTTTACATGTTGGTAGTTTATTGCAAATAATGTGTCTTAGATTACTTCAAAAAAATGGTCATCGTCCAATAGTATTGCTAGGAGGCGGGACTACTAGAATTGGTGATCCTTCAGGTAAAGACAAAACTAGAAAAATTTTAAATGAAGATAAAATTGAAAAAAATATTCAAAATATTCAAAACATTTTAAAAAAATTTTTAGATAACAATAATCCTACGATAAAACCAATTTTTGTAAACAATTACACTTGGCTTAAAAATTTAAATTATATTTCTTTCCTTCGTGATATCGGTAAACATTTTACGATAAATAGAATGTTAACTTTTGATAGTGTTAAAACAAGATTAGAAAGAGAACAGTCTTTAAGTTATATGGAATTTAACTATATGATTTTACAAGCTTATGACTTTCTTGAATTAAATAAAAATGAAAATTGTGTTTTACAAATTGGTGGTTCTGATCAGTGGGGAAACATTATTAATGGTGTTGAGCTTATTAAAAGATACGCTAACAAACAAAGTTATGGATTAACAACACCTTTAATCACATTAGCTACTGGAGCTAAAATGGGTAAATCTGAAAATGGTGCAATATGGTTAGATGATAGATTGCTGTCTGCATATGATTACTGGCAATTTTGGAGAAATACAGATGATAGAGATGTTATAAAATTTTTAAAAATTTTTACTGATCTTGAAACGAATGAAATTGAAAATATAAAAAATAAAAACATCAATGAATTAAAAATATTGTTGGCAAAAGAAGCTACAACAATGCTTCATGGTAAAAGGGCAGCTCAAAACTCAGAACAAGCTGCTAAAGAAGCATTTTCAGGAAACCTTTTTGGGTCAAATTTACCTTCGATTAAAATTAAAAATAAAGATCTTGATAAACAAATTAATATTATTGATCTTATTATTTTGTTAAGACTAGAAAATTCTAAAAGCGAAATAAGAAGATTAATTAAAGGAAATGCTATTAAAATAAATAATAAGATAATTTCAGATGAAAAAATAATTATTAATGATAAATTATTCAATGATAATTACCTTAAATTATCTATTGGAAAAAAAAGACATATAAAAATTGAAATAAATTAATTTTTCTTAATTTTTTCCAAAGTTCTAGTTATAAATCTCGGTGTTAAAGTTTTTATAGGGTTAACAGTTGTTTTTAAATCTTTTGGTGGTCCTTTAATTTTAAAACTTACTCCAAACACACCTTCACCAGTTTTTTTGCCGACAAGAATTTTGCCAAAGAAAGGTATAGATCCTATAACTTTATTTAGCGTAGTAGCTGGAACTAATGTACCTTTTATACTTATAAGTTTATTTTGCTCAACATATCCTTCCATTAAAATTGAAATAGCAGGACCAATTGCGTAGATTTCATCAATTGTCATTAGATTATTTTGATTTCTAAAATTCATCTCAAACTCATTAAATCTAATTCCTTCTCCAGACAATATATCTGCAATACCTTGTAGAGACGCAAGCGTTAAAAGTTGAGTCAATACAGGTAATTCCTGAAGTTTAAAATCAAAAAGTTTAAGTTTTGACTTAGAAATTTTATCTTTTTTTACTGAATAAAATTCCATGTAACCTTCTTCAAAACCTTTAATAAACTTATATCGTTTAACCAATGGTTTTGCTCTAGCTGAAAATAAAGTTGTAATTTTTTCACCATTATTATTAGTATTTATTGTAAATGTTAAATTTTCATTATCTTTAAATAGTGCTGAGATATTAGCCTTAGTAACTTTGTTATTTTTTAATTGAACATTACCTATTAAATTATTAATGATATTTTCATTATCAATATAAACTTTAGATAAATTTAAATTTAAATTTATATCACTTTTAAAAATTTCAGACTGCTTATCAAGCTTACTTTTAAGTAAATCAGAAATCAAACTATTAGCATTAAATATTAATCCTTTTAATTCATAATTATTTTTTTGATCTCTAACTAGAATAAATTTATTTCTTTTATTCTCAAAATCAATGTAATCTAGGTCAATTTTATCTAACTTTATAATTTTATTTTCTTTATCTAATAAAAAATTCTTAACTAAAATTCTATTATCTTTTTCTAGAATACTAATTTTATTTAAATTAATGCCATCATTTCTTGCAAAGCTACCTAATATTTTTAATTGTAAATTTAATTTTTTATCATTTTTATAATTTAGGTAATCAATCTTAAATAGAGTTTTATTCAAATTCAATTTTGTATCAAAACTATATCTATTTTTATTTTTTGAAATCAAATAATCAATTTCATCAAAGTCTTTTTCTAATTTTATTTTTCCAGATCCTTTTAATGATAAATTATTTTCTTTATAATTGATGTTAATTTTATGATCTTTTAAACTTATATTTTCATTTATTTTTGGGAAATAATCTTTAGTTAAATTTTGATTTTTTACAGTTAATTCACTTAACAAAATATTTGAAGCTAAAGTAAAATCAGAATCATTATTTATTATTGAATAACCAATTATATCAAATTTATTTTTAAATTTAATTTTTCCTTCACCTATTAATGATAAGCTTTTTTTTTCATAAATTGCTTTTAGACTATGATCCTTTAAATAAATAACATCATTTATTTCTATTAAATCATTATTAATTAAGTCAAATTCTTCATATTCTGCATCATTAATCTGAATTTCCGATTTTATAGTTAAATCTTTTAATTTTAATTCATTATTAATTTTAAACGAAAAATCATTTTTTGAATTAAAGTTAATATTTTTAAAATTAAATTTTGTATAATTTGATTTTATTATTTTAAGAAATTCAGAGTCTAAAGATAAGTTTTTGTTTTCAATCTTTCCTTCAAAAATATAATTTTTTCCATTTTTTGTTACCTGTAGAGTATCTGATATAATATTTGAATTACTTGTTATTAAATTTATGTCTTTAAAATTTATGACATTGCCTTCTACATCAAAAAAAAAATTTATTTTTTCAAAATTATTTTTTTTTATATTAATTTTTCCATCTCTTAATAATCCATTAATTTTATAATCCTGTTTTATCTTTCCATTTTCATCAAAATTTACTTCTAAATTAGCAATCAAATATCCTGATTTAATAAAATTTTCTAAAAAAATAAATTCTGGTTTATTATTTATAGTTTCTATAAATACTATCAAATCTTTTAACAAAATAGATTTTGTAGATATCGCTAAATTTGATGAAACAAACTTATTTTTAATCAATGAGATTAAAGAAATTTGTGTTTTTATATGTTCTAGCTCTAGTATTTTTTTTTTGTATAAAACTTTTGCTCCAATTGTTTTTGCATTAATTTTAAAATTTAAAGGATCGAGTGTTAATTTTATTTTCTTTAATTCAAGATCTAGTTTATTATTTGTTTGACCAATCTTATCTTTAATTTGATTATTAAATTTTTCTGTTTCTAAACCTATGGTACTTAAATATAATATAATTGTTATAAAAATTGCTATTACTATTAAAAGATATTTTATAATATTTTTTTTCATTTTATTTGATAAAGTGATTGTTCTAAAAAGCTATCAAGATCACCATCTAAAACCTTATCAGGATTTGTGCTTTCAAAATTAGTTCTATTATCTTTTATAAGTCTATAGGGTTGTAAAACATAGGATCTTATTTGATGTCCCCATCCTATATCTGATTTAGAGTTTTCAGTATTTAAATTTTCTTGTTCTCTTTTTTTGGTTTCATGGTCGTATAATCTTGCTTTTAACATATTCAAACATGTTTCTTTATTTTTATGTTGGGATCTTTCGTTTTGACATTGTACTACAATTTTAGATGGTATGTGTGTTATTCTTACTGCACTATCTGTAGTATTAACATGTTGCCCTCCCGCTCCACTCGAACGATAAGTGTCTATTCTTAAATCTTTTTCAATAATTTCTATATTTATATTTTCATCTATTACTGGATAAACCCAAATACTTGCAAAACTTGTGTGTCTTCTAGCACCTGAATCAAATGGTGATATTCGAACCAGTCTATGTATACCCGATTCTTTTTTTAACCATCCAAAAACATAATCTCCTTCTATTTTTATTGTAGAAGATTTTATTCCAGCTTCATCGCCCTTATGTTCGCTAATTAAATTCGATTTGAAATTTTTCTGATCAGACCATTTTAGATACATTCTTCTCAACATATCTGCCCAATCTTGGCTTTCGGTACCTCCAGCACCAGCATGAATTTCTAAATAACAATCAAGAGAGTCTGCTTCATTGGATAAGAAGCATTTAATCTCATTTTTTTTTACTTCTTCTTTAAGAAGTTTAATATTTTGAAATATTTCTTTTTGTATATCTAAATTATTTTCCTCTAGTGCTATTTCTTTTAAATCTATTAAATCATTTAGCTTTAGTGTAGAATTATTGTGAGAGTTAACCAAGTCCTCATATAACTTTTTTTCTTTAACTATTTTCTTAGAATTATTTTTGTCTTGCCAAAAATTGGCATCTAACATTTTTGTATTTAACGCTTTAAGTTTTGAATAGATATTATTTTTTTCAAAGATACTCCTTAACTCTTTGATTAATTTTTTCTATTTCTTCCTTATAATTTTGATATTTATCATCCATTAGTAAAACTTTAATATATTATTAGTATCTAATCTATTAGTATTTGAATAAAGCACTTTGCCGTCTACTACATTTTGTTCTTTATAAACCTCAATGATAGTATTTTTTGATGCAAAATTTGCTTTTTTTCCTGTAATTGGATCTACAACCATCATTACCGTTCCTTTTGCTGCTTTAAATGGTCTTGCGTCAGATTTTTTTACAGTTTTTTTGATAAAATCCTTAAAAATTGGCAAAGCAGTTTTAGATCCAGTTTCATATCTACCTAATGGTATAGGATTATCTGAGCCCACATAAACTCCTATTAAAAAATTTGATGTAAACCCGATAAACCATGTATCTGTATTTTTATTAGTAGTTCCAGTTTTTCCAGCTATATTTAGCTTTAGGTCTCTTAATTTTTTCCCCGTTCCTCTTTGAACAACTCCTTCAAGAATAGAAGTCATTTGATAAGCTGTCTGAGGTGAAAATACTTGATTATAATTATTTTTTATAATTGGATAATCGGTTCCTAAATATGAAATTTGATCACAATTAATACATTTTATTTTATCATTAATAAAAATAGTTTTTCCTTCACTATCTTGAACTCTATCTATTAAGATTGGATCTACAAGTTTGCCACCATTCACAAATACAGAATATGCTGAAGTGAGCTTTAATAGAGTTGTTTCAGCTGATCCTAATGAAATTGATAAAAGCATCTCAGGATTTTCATAAATTCCAAGGTTTTTTGAAAAATTTATGATTTTGGTAATACCTAAATCTTGAGCTATTCTTATAGTCATTAGATTTCTTGATTTTTCTAGTCCAGATCTTAGCGTTGAAAGACCATAAAATTTTTTACCATAATTTTCAGGTTTCCACATCTTTAAATCATCTCCTTGATCAAGAACTAAAGGAGCATCTAAAATTAAAGATGTTGGGGTATAATTATTTTCCAAAGCTAATGCATAAATAAATGGTTTAAAGGCTGACCCCGGTTGTCTTAAAGCTTGTGTTGCTCTATTAAACTCACTCTTTTTGAAACTAAAACCTCCACTTAATGCCAAAACTCTACCTGTATAAGGATCCATTACAACTATTCCACCATTAACTTTAGGTAATTGCTTTAAGCTATAATTATTGCCTTGTATCTTTTTTACATAAACTACGTCACCAATATCTAACAATTGTTCAAATTCTTTTTTTGTCCAAGATATGTCTGTAAATTCAATTTTACCATCAGACTTATCTTCTATTTCAATTTCAGCTGAAAATTTATTTAATTTTTTTACTATTGCAAGCTTCCAATTAATAGATTTTTCTAATCTAAAATTATCTAAATTAGTATTCCAATCTTTATTATATTTTTTATTAATTAAGGAGCCTCTCCAACCTTTTCTTTTATCATAGGCAATCAAGCCATCTCTTAAGGTTTGTGTTGCAATTTTTTGTAATTTTAAATTAATAGGTGTATTAATATTAAACCCTTGTTTATAAACCTTGTCGTAACTAAAAGTATCAATAACATTTTTTCTAACGTTTTCGATGTAATATTGAGCATCTTCTAAATAAACTTTTTTTGTCTTTCTCAATTTTATTTCTTCATTTTGAAGTTTTTCATATAATTTTAAGTCAATATATTTATTATCCAATAAATTTTTTAAGACTAAATTTCTTCTAAATTTAGCTAAATCTATATTCCTATATGGGTTGTATCTACTAGGAGCTTTAGGAAGAGCTGCCAACAAAGCAGATTCTGCATAATTCAAATCTTTAATAGATTTATCAAAGTATTCTAAGCTTGCTGCAGCAACACCATATGCCCCACTACCAAGATAAATTTGATTCAGATAAAGTTCTAAAATTCTTTCTTTAGATAGCGCTCTCTCTATTCTAAAAGCTAAGATTGCTTCCTTAATTTTTCTATTAAGACTCACTTCGTTTGTTAATAAAAAATTTTTTGCCACTTGCTGTGTAATTGTTGAAGCTCCTTCAAGTCTATTAGACGAAATAATATTCGAGATATTATTAACTACTGCCCTTAAAACTCCTCTCGCATCAACACCAGGGTGAGAGAAAAAATTTTTATCTTCAGCTGACAAAAATGAATCAATTACATTTTTTGGAAGTGAATTATATGGAACAAATATTCTTTTTTCTTTTGAAAAATCAGCAACTAAATCACCATTACCTGAATAAACTTTGCTTGAAACAGGAGGTTTGTAGCTCTTAAGAAATTTGTAATCTGGAATATTGTTTGAATAAGTCCATAAAACACCAAAAATCAAACTAGTTAGCAATAAAAGAAGGGATAAAGAAATTATCAGTATATTTTTTAAAAACTTATTCATTTTGTTTCCATTATATCCTGTAATTTGTTAAAGATAAGGCACTAGAATAAAACAAAATTTTATACAAATTAGAAATATTAAATGAATCAATCAATCAAATTATTATGGAAAAAAATTTATATATCGATGCTTCGCATCCTAACGAAACCAGAGTTGTTCTTAAATCAGCAGAAAATATTGAAGATTATGAATATGAAGGCTTAAAGAACAATTTAATAAAAAATAATATTTATCTTGGAAAAGTTAGTAGAATAGAACCTTCGCTACAAGCTGCATTTATAGATTTTGGTAGAGAAAGACATGGGTTTTTATCATTTAATGATATTCAATCAGATTATTATCAAATTCCAAAAGCTGATTTAGAAAAAATCAAACAAGAAGAAGAAAAAGCTAGAGAAGAACTATCAAAAGAGGTTGCAGCTAAAGAAGATGAAAATATTGCTGAAGGAAAGCTTGAAATTGATGATCCTATTGAAAAAGAAAATGCTGAAGAAGTTGATGATAAAGAAAACGTAGATGAAGAAAAAGAAAAAAAGAAAGAAAATAAATTTAAATTTAAAAAATATAAAATACAAGAAGTTATAAAACCTAATCAAGTAATACTTATACAAGTTATAAAAGATGAAAGAGGACAAAAAGGTGCCGCTCTTAGCACATTTATCTCAATTGCTGGAAAATATATCGTATTAATGCCAAATACTCCAAAGGGTGGTGGTATTTCTAGAAAAATATTTAATCCCGCGGACAGAAAAAAAATTAGAACTATTTTAAATGAAATTGAAATTCCTAAAGAAATGGGATTAATAGTTAGGACTGCAGGTAGCAATAAAACAAAAAATGAAATTAAGAATGACTTGACGTCACTAATAAATAATTGGAGTCAAATCAAAGATACTGCTATCAATTCCATAGCTCCTTCTTTAATTCATCAAGAGAGTGAAATTATTAAAAGAACTTTAAGAGATATGTTTGATGATAATACAAAAAATATCATTGTTGAGGGAAATGAAGGTTATAAAAAAGCACAAACCTTTATGAAGATGATAATGCCTTCTTGCGTAAAAAAAGTAAAAAAATATAGAGGTAAAGTTCCATTATTTATAGAGGAAAATATAGAACAAAAATTAAATCAAATATTTGACTCTGAAATAAAATTGAAATCAGGAGGATATTTAGTAATTAATCCAACAGAAGCTTTAGTTTCAATTGATATAAATTCTGGAAGTTCTATAAAAGGAAAAAATGTTGAAAGTACAGCACTGGATACTAATATTGAAGCTGCTGAAGAAATTGCTAGACAAATTAAGATAAGAGATTTGTCTGGTTTAATTATAATCGATTTTATTGATATGCTTAGTTATGGAAATAGACGATTAGTTGAAAAAAAACTTAAAGAAAAATGTAGAACAGATAGAGCTCGAATACAGATAGGAAGAATAAGTAATTTTGGTCTCTTAGAAATGTCAAGACAAAGACTTAGAGAAAGTGCTATTAAATGGAAAGTTACTCTTACCGATGAGTCTTTTGCACAAAAACTGCTTAAAACTGTTGAGTTAAAAGCAATTATTAATAAAGCTAAATTTGTTGAACTAAGAGTTTGTAAAAAAATTTCAGATTTTTTAAAAGAAAATTTTGTTAATGATTTAACTTATTTTGAAAAGAAAAATAAAATGACAATCGATATTATTAGTGATCCTACTCTTATAATACCTGAATATATAATTAATGTTCAAAATAAGTCTAAAAAAACAATCGAATTAATTGAACATTTTGAAAAATTAAAAAATCTAGAGCTTCAAATTAAAGAAGATAAAATTGTCGAAAAAAAAGATGTTAAAAAATTTAATAAAAAACCTTTTAAAAAGAAACCTTATTTTAAAAAAAAATTTAGTAAAAAAACAACTTCTATTTAACAATTCCTATTTTTGGGGAAGATGCATTTCCATATAAATATTTTTTAATACGTCCAGCTAAAAAAGATTGCCTACCAGCAATTACAGAGTTTTTAAAAGCTAAAGCCATTGAAAAAGGTTTTTTAGCTTTTGCGATGGCAGTATTAACTAAAACCCCATCACACCCTAGTTCCATCGCAATTGTTGCGTCTGAAGCTTGTCCCAAGCCTGCATCAATGATTAAAGGAAGTTTAGTTTGTTTTCTAATAATTTTAATATTTGTTTTATTTTGTATTCCCAAACCTGAGCCTATAGGTGCTGCTAAAGGCATTATTGCATCGGCACCTACATTTTCTAAACGCTTTGCCATTAGTGGATCATCATTACAATAAACCATGACTTTAAAACCTTCTTTAGCAAGAACTTCTGTGGATTTTAAAGTTTCAATCATATCTGGAAATAAATTTTGTTTATCTCCTAAAACTTCTAATTTTACTAATTTCCACCCACCTATCTCTCTAGCTAACCTAAGAGTTCTTAAAGCTTCTTTTGAATTAAAACATCCCGCTGTATTGGGTAAATAGGTAATTTTTTTTGGATCTATATAATCCATTAAAAGTGGTTTTTTTTTATCTATTATATTTACTCTTCTAACTGCTACGGTTACAATTTCAGCACCTGAAAGTTTAATTGCTTTTGCACACTCAGACATACTCTTATATTTTCCTGTGCCAACAATTAACCGTGAATTAAATTTTTTTTTTGCAATGACTAATTTATCGATTTTCAACTTAACCACCCCCAATAAAATGAACTATTTCAATTTTATCATTTTTTTTTAAATTTATCTTATT
>MDSV01240310.1_pt1 | contig 11862 bp, 8 predicted proteins | sample 810851 | NCBI WGS metagenome assembly MDSV01 (sample SAMN05326640, study PRJNA326480) | marine metagenome | isolation source: seawater | place: Atlantic Ocean: North East | collected 2012 | reverse complement strand
TAGATTATTTTTTAAATGAAAATATTTTTAAAATTGAAAAAAAAATAAAAAATTTTATCAATAAAGTATTAGTGATATTAGATTTAAACAATTTTTTTCCTATTGAAATTTCAGTCCAAAAAAAAAATCATGATAATTCTATACAACTAAGTGATTTAAAGTATCTTTTATATGAAGCAAAAAATTGTTGTAAAAAAACTTTAGATAAAAAAAAAATAGTTCACATGATTATAAAGAAGTATATCATTGATAATCAATCATATTCGTTTTTACCTAATCAGATAAATTGTAATAATTTTTCCTTAGATGTTAAATTTATCTGTCTTTCAAATAATTTTGTTCAAAATTTAGAAAATGTTTTAAAGAAGTATCATATCTCTCTTAATCAAGTTGTAAGTGCAAAATATATTGAGAATTTCTTATCCGATCAGGAAAAGAATATATTTTTAATGACCAACAAGATAATAAATGGCCATAATCCAAATGAAATAATACTAGTTGATAAATCGAGGAAAAATGAGGGTTTTTTTGAAAAATTCTTCAATTTCTTTAATTAAAAACTGTATTTTCTAGTAACATTTCTTGTTTTTGTGTTTCTTTCTTTAGGTATTAAAAGTCTGATGTGTCAACTTTAAACCAAAAAACGATTAGTAAAAAAATAAACTTCTCTGGAGTAGGTCTTCATAGTGGAAAAACAGCTAATGTATGTATTAAACCGTCAGATCCTGATACTGGAATAGTTTTTAAAAGAGTTGATTTAAATAATGATAACCTAATATATCCAAATTTCTCTAACGTAACTAATACATCTTTAAATACAACTGTTTCAAATGAATCTGGGGCAACAGTTTCAACTATTGAACATTTGATGGGAGCTTTATTTGGTTTAGGTATTGATAATGCTATTGTTGAGATTGATACTGAAGAAGTTCCAATACTAGATGGTTCTGCTAAAGAATTTATAGAAAAAATTATTTCTGCTGGTTTTAAAAAAAGTAATGCACCTCTTAAAATTATAAAGATAAATAAAAAAATTGAATTTAAAGAGGGTAATAGAAAAATTTCAATTGCCCCATCAAAATTAAGTTTAGATATAGATTTTCAAATTAAATTTCAAAATTCAATTATTGGAAATCAAAGAAATAAAATAAAAGTTTATGAAGATGATTTACAAGAAATATTTAATTCTAGAACTTTTTGTTTATATGAAGATATTGAGAAAATCAAAAAAAGCGGTTTAGCAAAAGGTGGAAGTTTAGAAAATGCAATAGTTGTAAAAGAAGATAAAATTCTTAATGAAAATGGTTTACGAAATAATAAAGAATTTGTAAATCATAAAATTTTAGATTGTATAGGTGATCTTTATACCTGTGGTTACAGGATGTTAGCTAGCGTTACATGCTCACAAGGTGGCCATTATTTAACTAATCAATTACTTAGAAAAGTATTTGAAAATAAAGAAAATTTCTCAATTGTTGAAATTAAAGAAAGAAGTTTGCCGCATACTGTTGTCAACAGAGAGCTTTTAAGATCTATAGCATAAATTAAAGATCTTTATAATCAATCGTTAAAATTATATAAAATAATTATGAATCAATTAAGGTATTTATTTATTGCTATTTTTTTATTTTCAATAAATGCATGTGCTAAAAAGGATGAAAAAAATATTTCATTAATAAAAGAGGCTAGTCAGGAAATGGAAATGGTATCTGCTTATAAACAAGCTTACCAAGCGTTAGAAGAAAATGATCCGTATTTTGCAGCAAAAAAGTTTTTAGAAGCAGAGCTATTATTTCCTCAATCTGAATGGGCACCACGATCTGCTTTGATGGCTGCTTATTCATACTACTTACAAAATTATTATGCTGAAGCTCTTTTTCAATTAGAACGTTATATAAAAACATATCCAAATGATAAAAATTTATCTTACGGATATTATTTGATGGCTATGTGTTATTACGAAACAATTGAAGATGAAAAAAGAGACTCAGAGCCTTTAATAGAAGCTAAGAAAAAATTTCAATTTATTTTAAAAGAATATCCAAACACAGATTTTGCATTAGATGCAAAATTCAAAATTGATTTAATTGAGGATATTATTGCATCTAAAGAAATGTATTTAGGAAGACATTATATCAAAAAAGGAAAATGGGTAGCAGCAATAAATAGATTTAAAAAAGTTATAAATGAATACGATCAAACTATTTTTGTAGAAGAAGCAATTCACAGATTAGTTGAATTAAATTATAAACTTGGTTTGGAGGAAGAGTCAAAAAAATACGCAAAGTTACTAGGCTATAATTATTTATCAAGTGAATGGTATGAAAAATCTTATAAAGTGTTTAATAAAAATTATGCAACCGAAAACTTAAAATCAATTAATAAAGAAAAAAAGGGTGTAGTAAGTAAATTTAAAAAACTTTTTGATTAATATGAGAAAAGATTTGATCAAAAAAAAATATAAAGAAAAAATTAAATCTTTAGGCTATTTTAATAAAAAATACTATGATGAAAATATATCAGAAATAAATGATTCTGATTATGATTTCCTTAAAAAAGAAATTTTAGAACTTGAAAAAAAATATACTTTTCTAAAAAGTAAAAATTCTCCTCAAATTATGGTTGGACATAAACCATCTAAAAATTTTAAAAAAGTTTCACATAGAGTTCCGATGCTCTCGCTTTCAAATGCATTTGATGAAGAAGATTTGAACAATTTTGAAAAAAGAATATCTAATTATTTGAACAAAAAAGATGACCTATTAATCGAGTATAGTACTGAACCAAAGATTGATGGTATCTCAGCTTCTTTAAATTATAAACATGGAAAATTTTTAACTGGTTTATCAAGAGGTGATGGTAATGAAGGAGAGGATATTACTGAAAATTTAAAAACAATTAATGATATTCCACATCAAATTTTATCAAAAGATTTTCCAGAGGATATCGATATAAGAGGTGAGGTATTTATAGAAAATAAAGATTTTGAAGATTTAAAAGAAAAATTTGCAAATCCTAGAAACGCTGCATCGGGATCATTGAGACAAAAAAATCCTTCAGATACTAAAAAAATACCACTTAAATTTATTGCATATACATTTGGTTATGAGAGAGGTTTAAAAATTGATAATCAATTTGATTTTTTAAAACAGTTAAATAAATGGGGCTTTAAAACGAACCCATTAAATAAATTAATATCAGGAGTTAAAAATTTAATTAAAAATTATAATGAAATAGAAAAAAAAAGAGCAAATTTGAACTTTGATGTAGATGGAGTTGTTTACAAAATAAATAATTTTTCTCTCCAAAAAAGATTAGGAAATGTAGCGAATGCTCCGAGGTGGGCGATCGCTCATAAATTTTCATCCAATAAGGCTATTTCTGAAATTTTAGATATTGATATTCAAATTGGTAGAACAGGAGCTTTGACACCTGTTGCAAAAATAAAACCAATTAATATTGGAGGTGTGCTAGTGTCTAATGCAACATTACATAATGAGGATGAAATTATTCGAAAAGATATTAGGATTGGAGACACAGTAACTGTAGAGAGAGCTGGTGATGTCATACCCCATATACTTTCAGTTGACATAAAAAAAAGGTTAAAAAAAAGTTCTAAATTTATATTTCCAGTAAAATGTCCTTCTTGTGGTTCAAAGACCATCAAAGAATTTAATACTACAACAAAAAAAAACGATGCTGTTAGAAGATGTTCAAGTGAAGGTTATCATTGTGAAAAAATTTCAATTGAAAAATTAAAACATTTCGTATCAAAGGAAGCGTTTAATATAGACGGTTTTGGAAAAAAAATAGTAGAGAGTTTTTGGAAATTAAAGTTAATAAAATATCCACAAGATATTTTCAACCTTAATTATCAAAAAATTGAGAAACTTGAGGGATGGGGAAAATTATCAGTAGAAAATTTAAAATATTCTATCAATGAAAAAAAGAAAATTTCTTTAGAAAGATTTATTTATTCAATGGGAATTAGACATATTGGTTTAGAAAATGCAAAACTATTATCAAAATATTTTGTATCATTTTTAAAATTTAAAAATTTATCCAAATCAAAAAATTTTGATGATTTATTAAATATTGATGGCATAGGTGATACTCAAGTAAATTCAATAAAAAATTTTTTTTCAAATAATATTAATCTAGAAGTTTTAAATAAATTAGAAAAAGTTTTGACTATAGATAATGTTGTGTCTGAAAAAAAAAATGGTCTTTTGAAAGATAAAACTTTCTTAGTTACAGGTAAATTGGTTGGAATAAGTCGGGCGGAAATAAAATCTTTAATTGAACAAAATTCTGGTACAACATTAAGCACAGTCTCTAAGAGATTAAGTTATCTAATTGTAGGAGATAAACCAACAAAAAGAAAAGTTGAGAGTGCAAAAAATCTTAAAATTACAATTATTGATCAAAATCAATTTTTAAGAATGATAAAAAAAACTAGTTAGCCATTTTTTTTCTTTAAGGTTTAAGTATTTCGAAATTTTTGAATATACATCAAGATGGTATTTGAATAAGTAGTCTTTTTCAAAGGAATTTAACAATTTAAAATTAATTAAATCTATTTCAATTGGTGCCATTGTTAAATTTTTAAATAAAATTTTATTACCTTCTTTTTTGACATAAACTAAATTTTCAATCCTAATTCCAAATTTATTTTTTTTATAGTATCCTGGTTCATTACTTAAAATCATTCCTTCTTTAATTTTAATTGTATTTATTTTTGAAATAGATTGAGGCCCTTCATGTACATTGAGAAAAAAACCAACTCCATGACCGGTTCCATGAGCGTAATCTAAATTGTTTTTTTTTAAAAATTTTCTAGCCCTGACATCGATTTTTTTACCCGTGTTATATTTTTTTAAATTTGAAGTAGCTACCGCTATATGACCTTTTAAAACTTTTGTAAAAATATCTTTAATATTTTGGTTGGGTTTAGAAAAACATACTGTTCTAGTTACATCTGTTGTCCCATATTTATATTGACCACCGGAGTCACATAAAAAAATATCTTTCTTATTAATAATTTTTGAATTTTTTTTATTCGCTCTATAATGAACTATTGCTCCATTAGATCCTGTTCCAGCGATTGTATTGAAGCTAGGAAATAAATAATTTTTGTTCTTTTTTCTAAAATTTTCTAATTTTTTTTGTGCATCAAATTCACTAATTTTATTTTTATTTATTTTTTTTAACCAATATAAAAATTTTGTTAAGGCAACTCCATCTAAAATATGACTTTTAATCATATGACTTATTTCTTTTTTATTTTTAATTGATTTTAAAAGATATACTGGGTCTTGATATTTTAAAATTTTAAATTTTTTACTTAATAAATCTTCGTAAAATAAAGAACAACTTTTATTATCAATGATAATTTTCCCGAACTTTAGTTTTTCAACAAGTATTTTAAAATTTACTGGGTCAATTATTTGCTTTCTTTTAATTTTTTTTTCTTGAATTAATTTTTTAGCTTTTTTTAACTCAGATATAAAATAAAGGCACTTATTACTATCAATAATAAGACGACAGTTAGGAATAGGACTATTGGGACTATCGTAACCTCTTATATTTAATAACCAAGCTACATTTTCAGGTGCACTTATAAAAAGATAATTTACCTTATTTTCTCTTAAAAATTTAGAAACCTTATCTATTTTTTTTAAGTGATTTTCTCCAACAATATCATTTTTTAATGAAAAAAAAGGTTTTGATGTGTGGGAGTATTTATTAAATACAGTATCAATCAAATTTTTATTTATTGTTTTTATATTATTATTTTCTTTAAAATATTTATTAATTTGATCTGATGTGAAAAGCTTTGGATCTAAACCTAGAGTGAGATTTTTAAATAATTCACAATTGACAATTTTTTCGTAATTGATGATCTTGAATATATTTCCAGATTCTTTTTCTGCTTGAAGTGTATATCTACCATCTACGAATAAATAATTTGTTTTTTTTAGGATAATAGCAATTCCTGCTGATCCAGAAAAATTTGAAATTGTTTTCAGTCTATCTTTTGATGCATACTCAGAAAAAAATTCATCATTTTTAGGTATTATATAGCCATCGATATTGAATATATTAAATTTTTTTCTTAATTGTTTTATTCTATTTTTAATCATTTAATTCTTTTTTGATATCTTATCCATCCAGGACTTCTGGTATTTTCGTTTTCTTCAAAATCTTGGTTAAATTCAAAATCATCTATTTCATCTTTGCTTTCGTCAAAATAAGAATTTTTCTCAATATGTTTGTCAGGAAGCTCATCTATAAATCTAGAAGCCATACTATCAATCCAGTCTCCTTGATAAAATCTATTCATTGAAAATGAAACTATGGCTATTTTTTTTGCTCTTGTAATTCCAACATAAGCAAGCCTTCTTTCTTCCTCGAGGCCATTTTGTCCTTTTTCCTCTATAGATTTTTGATGTGGGAAAAGACCCTCTTCCCATCCAGGCAAAAATACAACATCAAATTCCAAGCCTTTTGATGCATGCATTGTCATCATATTTATTTTTTCACCATCCCATTCTTGATCAACAGATGTTGCAAGAGATACATGCTCTAAAAAACTTTCTAAGTTATCAAATTCTTTCATGGCACTTAAAAGTTCTTTAATATTTTCTAGTCTATTTTCATTTTCTAAATCTTTTTTATTTTTTAGCATCGACGAATAACCAGACTCATCCAATATAATTTGTAATAATTTAACATGATTTGTCCTCTTTATTTTTAGATCATTTCTCCATTTGATGATAAGATCTAAAAAAAGGCTTAATCCAATTTTAGCTTTAGGTTTAATTAAATTTTCTTCAATCATTTTTCTTGAAGAAGCTTCAAGATTAAGAGAATTTTGTTTTGCATATTCGTGTATAGATTTTAAAGTACCATCACCTATGGATCTTTTTGGATTATTTACAATTCTTTCAAAAGCCAAATCATCTTTTTCTTGATGAACAAGTCTTAAGTAAGCAATAGAATCTTTAATTTCTGCCCTTTCATAAAATTTAGTTCCTCCCAAAATTCTATACGGTAGACCAATTTTTAAAAATCTTTCTTCGAACTCTCTAGTTTGGAATATTGCTCTTACTAAAATTGCAATATTATTTAATGAATATTTTTTTTTTATTTTTTCTATTTCATCTGAGACACCGATTGCTTCGTCTTTTCCATTTTTAAAACAATTTAATTTAACTAGATCACCATCCTCCATATTTGTTTTTAAAGTCTTACCGACCCTATTTTGATTATTAGCAATCAAATTTGATGCTAAAGAAAGAATATTTTGTGTCGATCTATAATTCTCTTCTAACCTTATTACTTTTGTCCCCTCATAAACTTGATCAAATTCTAAAAAATTTTTTATCTCTGCACCTCGCCAACTATAAATTGATTGATCATCATCACCAACACAACAAATATTCTTATTTTTTTCAGATAGAAGTTTTAACCATCTACTTTGAATATAGTTAGTATCTTGATATTCATCTACTAAGATATATTTAAAATTTTTTGAGTAAATTTCTTTTATATCTCTATTTTTTTCTAAAATTTTTACAGTATGTAAAATTAAATCTCCAAAGTCACATGAATTAAGATCTATTAGTTTTTGTTGATAAATTTTATAAATTGGCAAGATAGTTTTTTCATAAATATCTTTTTGATTTATAATTACTTCATTAGGATAAAATCCTTTATTTTTCCACCTATCAATAATTGCAAGTATATATCTTGGTGCCAGCTGTTTAACATCTATGTTTTCTGCCTTACAAATATTCTTAATTAATCTGATTTGATCATCAGTATCAATAATAGTAAAATTTGAATTAAGATTAACAGCAGCTGCATGTTTTCTTAAAAGTTTGGCACAGATGGAATGAAAAGTTCCTAACCAAGAAAGCCCAGTTGCACTCGAACTGAGTATTTTACTTACTCTTATTTGCATTTCTTTGGCTGCTTTATTCGTAAAAGTTACAGCAAGAATTTGATTTGGGTAAGCTTTTTTCTGTTTTATTATATTTGCTATTCGGCTGGTTAATACCTTTGTTTTTCCTGATCCAGCGCCTGCAACAATCAATAATGGGCCATCAAGATGCATTACGGCCTCTTTTTGCGCTTTATTTAGATTATTTAAATATTCAGAGTTTACCATTTAAAATATTTAATTATAAGTTGTGCAAGTTATTATGAGTAAACATAATTTATTAATTAAAAAAATTCAGAAGCAAATTTTATCTATAAATAATCTAATAGAAAGTAATTTTAATAATTTAAAATATTTCAAATCAAACTATAAAAAAATTCTATTAGATAAGGATAATAGAGTTATTTTAGGTGTAGTCATAGTTGTTATTTTGACACTATTTTATTTTTTGATACCAACAATTTACAATAAAAATATCATTCAGACACAAATTGAGAATCAGATCTTAAAAAATTATAATATTAAAATTAAATTTAATAAAAAGATTGATTATGGTTTGCTACCCAAACCTCATTTTTCAGCAAAAAATTTATCAATCTTTCAAAGTGAAAAAGAAATAGGAATTACTAAAAATTTAAAAATATTTATAGGGTTGAGTAATTTTTTGTCTATTAATGAAATAGAAATTAAAGATTTAGCTTTCAATAAAACTGATTTTAATATTGATATTGATGATCTTAATTTTTTCCAAAATCTTTTGAAAACGGAACCTCATCAAAATGATATTTATTTTAATAATAGTAATATTTTTTTTAAGAATGATGATGATCAAGTATTATTTATCAATAAAATAAAAAAAGGTAGATTCTTTTATGATGCTAATAATTTACAAAATGTATTATCCTCAAGAAATGAAATATTTAATGTTCCTTTTAAGATCACAGTTAAGAATGATAAATTTAATAAAAAAGTTTTTGTCAAATTTAATTCAAAAAAAATAAGATTAAATATCGAAAATGAAACAAGTTACGAAAAAAAAATAAGATCTGGCAGTTTGGATATTTTATTTATAAATAAAAGTACCTCACTTAATTATAAAATTAACGATAAATCGTTAGACTTTAAATCAAAAGATAACAGAAATTCTTATAAAGGATTGATTGATTTTAAGCCTTTTTATTTTTCTGCTGATTTTAATTATGAGGGTTTGAGTTCAAAAAATTTATTTAATGATAATTCAATTTTTATAGATTTGATAAACTCTGAAATATTTAACAATAAAAATTTAAGTGGTAGTTTTCATTTGAATGTAAATGACATCACAAACATTAATGAATTAAAGAAATTGAAATTAAAAATTTCTATTGAGGATGGAGAAATTAGATTTTCAGATTCTTCAATTATGTGGAAGGATGATTTAATGATCAGTTTTAATGAAAGTGTATTAAATGTAAATGATGATGGTATTAATTTTTTAGGAACTATCATCCTTAATTTTTTAGATATAAATAATTTTTATAGTTCATTTCAAATTCCAAAAAAAAATAGAAAAAAAATAGAAAAGATTCAGTTAGATTTCATATATAATTTTAATGATAAGGGCATGAGGTTTGACAATCCAAGGATCAATGGTTCTCAAAATTCTGATTTAGAGGAATTACTTAATAATTTTAATTCTAAAAGTAGTAGGATTTTTAATAAAGTAAAATTTAAAAATTTTGTAAATAGTTTTTTTAGTACCTATGCTGGATAAATCATATTTTTTGGATTTACAATTTTATCATAATCTTTTTCATTAATTAGTCCTGTTTTTAAAGCTTCTGTTTTTAGAGTGGTTTTATTTTTTAAAGCTGATTTAGCAATTTTGGCTGCATTATCGTAACCAATTTTTGGAGCCAAGGCAGTCACTAACATTAATGAATTATCTAAATAATATTTAATTTGATCTTTATCTGCTTTTAACCCTCTTATGCAGTATAATCCAAAATTTTTAGTACTATCAGCCAATAAATCTATTGATTGTAAAATATTATGTGCAATCAAAGGCTTAAAAACATTTAATTCAAAATGACCGTGAGAACCTGCCATAGTAATTCCATTATGATTTCCTATAACTTTTACACAAACCATTGTTACAGCTTCAGATTGGGTTGGGTTGACCTTACCTGGCATGATTGAAGAGCCAGGCTCATTAGCAGGTAAAATTAATTCTCCATATCCAGCTCTAGGTCCGGAACCTAAAAATCTTATATCATTGGCAATTTTCATTAGACAAACTGCTGTTGTATTTAATGTTCCAGAAAAATTAACTATCTCATCATGTGCAGCTAAAGCAGCAAATTTGTTTTTAGTTGGTTTAAAAGGCAGTTTAGTTATTCTCTTAATTTGATTTATAATTTTTTTATCAAAACCTTTTTTACTATTTATTCCTGTACCAACAGCAGTACCTCCTTGAGCTAATAAGTAAATTTCATTTAGGGCATTTCTTATTCTTAAAATACAATCTTCGAGTTGTGACTGATAACCTGAGAATTCTTGACCTAAGGATAAAGGGGTTGCATCTTGCAAATGTGTTCTTCCAACTTTTACAATCCTCCTAAATTGAGAAACTTTTTTTTTTAATTCTTTGTTAAGAAGCTCTAGTGATGGTAAAAGTTTTTTTTTAGTTTCAATTGCTACTGCTATATGCATTGCTGTTGGGAATACATCATTTGTAGATTGTGATTTATTTACGTGATCGTTTGGATGAACAGGTTTTTTACTACCTTTTTTCCCCCCTAAAATTTCAATTGCTCTATTTGCAATAACTTCGTTCACATTCATATTTGTTTGAGTGCCAGAACCAGTTTGCCAAACTTTTAATGGAAAATGTTCGTCTAATTTACCACTTATTACCTCATCAGATGCTTTTATAATCGCTCTAGAAATTTTTGGTAAAATTTGTTTTTCTTTCCCATGAACAATTGCAGCAGCTTTTTTAATAATTGCAATGGATTTAATTAGTATCGGCCTTACTAAAAATTCACCAATATCAAAATATTTTTTTGATCTTTGAGTTGATGCACCCCAATACTTATCATTTGGAACGCTGATTTTTCCAATACTATCAAATTCTTTTCTTAATTTCATGAATATTTTTTTAAAGTATATACAATAGATATATATTAATTTTATTTAAACTTATAGGAGCAAAATGACAAATTTTGATAAAGTGGGAACTTTCATGAAAACTTTTGGCCAAGAAGTCAAAACAAAACCTTCATTTAGCACAGATAAAATAAATAAACTAAGGATCGATCTAATTAAAGAGGAACTTAGTGAGCTATCAGAAGCAATGAATAATAAAGATTTATTAGAGGTAGCAGATGCATTAACTGACATTCTCTATGTTACTTATGGAGCGGGTCATGCTTTTGGTATTAATCTCGATAAATGTTTTGAAGAAGTCCAAAATTCAAATATGAGTAAATTAGATGAAAATGGAAAACCAATCTATAATGAGTCTGGTAAAGTAATGAAAGGACCAAATTATTTTAAACCGGATCTCTCAAAATTTGTAAATTAAATCTCTAATTTAAGATCTATGGCAGGGGCGCTGTGCGTAATACTTCCAACAGAAATTCTATCTACTCCTGTTGCAGCAACTGACTTAACTGTTTTAAGATTAATATTACCTGAAGCTTCTGTTTCATAGTGTTTTTTTGCAAGCTTTATACCAGCTTTAAGATTTTTAATACTCATATTATCAAAGAGAACAGTATTAAACTTAAGACCCATTATTCTTTTAAGTTGTTTTAAATTATCTACTTCAACAGTAATTTTTTTACCTTTTTTCTTTTTTATTGCTAATGATACTAAATCTCTTAAATTTGAACTGGCAACATGATTATCTTTAATTAAAAACTCATCACTTAAAT
>MDSV01230240.1_pt1 | contig 11862 bp, 10 predicted proteins | sample 810851 | NCBI WGS metagenome assembly MDSV01 (sample SAMN05326640, study PRJNA326480) | marine metagenome | isolation source: seawater | place: Atlantic Ocean: North East | collected 2012 | reverse complement strand
CAGGAAAAATTTCAAGATTTAGTGTTAAAGATTCTAAATGCAAAGTTGCATGTGAAATTCCTATAGGAGATGGAAAAGATGGAACATTTAATGCAGAGGATTGGATTGAAAAAAAAGAAATCAAAAAAATTGATGATTTTATTAAATATTCTTTAGCCGCTAGCGAAGAATCATTTCAAAATTCAAATTTACCAATACTAAACGATCCTTTGTCTTTTAAGTCAGGATGTATTATTGGATCAGGAATGGGAGGATTGCCAGGAATAGAACAAACTTCTATAGATTATTCGGACGGAAAGAAGATTAGTCCATTTTTTATAACTGGAAGAATTATAAATATGCCTTCAGGATTCATTTCAATAAAATATAATTTAAAAGGTCCTAGCTATTCAACAGTTTCAGCTTGTGCCTCTGGGGCACATGCTATTGGCGAATCTTTCAGATTAATACAACACGGACAAGCAGACATTATGGTGACAGGTGGAGCAGAATCTACAATTTGCCCAACAGCAATAGAAGGGTTTGCTGCATGTAGAGCATTAAGTCTAAAATTTAATGATGATCCTGAAAAATCTTCAAGACCATTTGATGAAGATCGAGATGGTTTTGTAATGGCTGAAGGAGCTGGAACAATCATTCTTGAAGAGCTGGAACACGCAAAAAAAAGAAATGCAGATATTTTATGTGAAATAAAAGGATATGGAATGTCTTCAGATGCATTTCACTATACTTTACCTGAACCCTCTGGTGATGGTGCATATAGAGCAATGCTAAATTGTATTAATGATGCCAAAATATCATTAGAAAATATTAGCTATATAAATGCGCATGGCACTTCTACACCAGCGGGAGACAAAGTTGAGGTCCTGGCAGTTGATTCCATATTTAAGAATCGTTCAGTAAAGGTTAATTTATCATCAACCAAGTCTCAAATAGGACATCTTCTAGGAGCAGCTGGAGCTGTGGAGGCTATTTATTCAATTAAATCAATAAGAGAAAACACTATGCCTTATACAATAAATTTGGATAATCCAATACCTTCCTCAAATATAAATTTTGTTAAGAATGAACCTATGAGGGAAAATGTAAATAATGTTTTATCGAATTCATTTGGTTTTGGTGGTACAAACGTATCATTAATATTTTCTAAATTTAATGGATAGTAATATTCGTAAACCATTAATCATCATCATCTCATCACCTTCTGGAGCAGGGAAGACTTCAATTTGCAGGAATTTATTAACTTTGGATTCTAATATTAAACTTTCCATTTCTGTTACAACTAGAGAAGCAAGAGATAATGAAACTAACGGAGAAGACTATTATTTTGTAAAATCTAATGATTTTAAAAATTTAATGAATGACAATAAATTTTTAGAATATGCAAAAGTTTTTAATAATTATTATGGCTCACTCCGTGAACATGTAAATGCTCATCTTTCTAAGGGTTATGATGTTTTATTTGATATAGACTGGCAAGGAGCTCAGCAAATAGTTGATTCCGGCTATTCTAGGATAATCACTATTTTTATAATGCCTCCATCAAAAGAATCTATAAAACAAAGACTTTTGACTAGACAAAAAGATTCTGGAGATAATATAGAGGCTGTCACAAATAGAATGCTTCAATATGAAACCGAAATTAGCCATCAAGATGAATATAAATATATCATTATTAACGATAACCTAGAAGAATGTACTAATGAAATAATCAAGATCATTAAAGATGAAAGAAGTTAGATTATTCTTATCATTCATATCAAACTAGATAATTTACAAAAATCATCTATTGTTAAATTCTCCGCTCTTAGATCAAGATTAAAATTATTTAATTCAAGTATATTCTTATAATCTTTTAAACTTGTTCTAATTTTTTTTCTTCTGTGTAGAAAAGCTTTTCTTAAAATAGTTTCAAGTTTTCTTATTTCTATATCTTTATATTTTTTAATTGGTGAAAACTCTAAAACTATTCCATCTACTTTTGGTTTAGGAAAAAAGATTCCAGCAGGAGCAATCAATAATCTTTTTATATTAAATCTAGATTGAGTTATGACTGATATCCTTCCGTAAGATTTTGAGTTTTCTTTGGCAACTATTCGTTCACCTAATTCTTTCTGAAACATCAGATACATTTTTTGATAGAATGGTGGCCAATTATTAAATTTTGTCCATTTTATTAAAAGTTGGCTTGAAATATTAAAAGGAAGATTCCCAACAATTATTGAATTTTTACTAATATTTAGGTCATATAAATTAAAATTTAAGGCATCTTTATTTAAAATAGAGATTTTTTTATTTTTATATTGTTGTAGATATTTTAAAAGATTTGAGTCTTTCTCAATTAGAATTATTTTTTTGTATTTCTTTCTAATAAGATGTTTAGTTAATGCTCCTGTACCGGAACCTATTTCAATTATGCTTGTTTCTGAGTTTGAGGAGATTAATTTATTTAGTTTTATAAGAAAGTTTTCATCATGGATAAAGTTTTGACCAAGTGATTTTTTGGCCCTCATTATTATTTAAATTCAATCGTTGCTTCAGATCTTAAATCTCTTAGCATTTTACTGCTTTTTAAGGATAGTTGTTTATCCATAATAATATTTTTAGCAATTTCATAAGTAAGCTCAGGATCCTTGTAGATTAAATCATTTATTTCTGCATCAGAAATTGAGGTTCCTCTATAATAAAGTCTGCTTATTAGAATTTGCCAGGCAATATCATTATAGAGCATGTCGTAAAATTGTTCTTTATTAACATTATTGATTTTTATTAATTCTAAAAATTCTTCTTTTCCTATTTTGCTTGATTTAAAGATTTGATTTTCATAGTTATTAAGATCACTGTTATCTACTTTGATACTGTGTTCATCTATTTTTTCAATCTTGAGTAGATTATCTATAAGCTCATCAATTACTTTATTTGCTATAACTGCACCATTTTCATTAGTGATTTGAACTTGATTTAATATAGCAAAAATCTTAATTCTTTGTTCTATATCGTAGTTAGTAATTACACTATCATTAACCAAAACAGCTATCTTATTTCCATCTCCTTCAGTGGCATGTGCGTTGAATAGGATTAGTATAAGGAATATATTTATTGTTATAAATATTTTCATAGTTTTATATCTCGGGTCCAAATAGTTTTTTCTTTCCATAAGTCTTAGTGGATCCAAAAGGTTTGAGAACTATTGAAAAGCTTAATCCTTCACTTTCTTCAATATCTCTATCTTGAGTTAAATCTCTATAATAGTTGAAGTCTATTCCCAAGCATTCATTTTCATATAGGAGACCATATTGGTATCCAATATTATTGTCAGTATATAAATTTCTTGTTCCTGTGAAATTAAAAGAAAAATCATTTTCTAACAATATATTTCCACCAATTCTAATTTGTTCTGAGCCTGTTCCATACTTCTCAGATACATAATCATAGTCAATAGCGAATCTGAGTTTTTCATAATCAAAGTATGCATTGATACTTGATCCCTTAATATCCTTATCGTCTCTATCTATTATCATTGTATTATCTATATATTTACTTGTATCAAAAATAATTCTTGAAGTGGCCATGTAATCAGATACTTCATCTGACATGTCATACTTATCTTTATTTATTTTTGTAGATTGACCTATTGTTAATTTTATATCGAATTTTTCTTTGAGTTCCATATACCATTCAATTCCATAGTTTATTCGGGGTCCACTTTCCCATTGATCTAAGCCTGTAGCCCTATTGTATGAAAAAACATTAGAAGTAGATATTGATTGAGCTCCAGTATTATTGTTATAAGGGGCTAAGATTGGCATTAAAATAGGAGTTAGGGTCTGAGAAGAGTTTTTGCCAATATTAATTAATGGAAATGAAATTTTTGATGAAATTTGCGGAAAAAATAAAACTGAGGATTCATCTTTAGTTCCAGATTTGTTATCAACAGAAGAAGAAACAATTCTAAAGTTGAATTGATTATTGAAAAGAAGACCTGTTTGTCGATGTGTTTCACTTCTTGTCCAATCTAATTGAGAGGAGGCTTGTGTTGAATAAGAATTGCTTAAATCTTTCCAATTTCGAAAAGTACTATTAAGTGAAATATTCCCACCAAAGTTTCCATCTTCAATACTGTTAATATCGTAATTAATTTGAGGGTATAAATATTCCCACTGCTCTGAATTTTGATGTGTTAGATGCTTATAAGTATTGGTCTCTATTAAAAAATGTGTATCTTCTTCAGACCTCTCAAAATGAATTCCTGATTTATATACAGTTGAATCATTTAAATGCATTTTACGCATATATGTATCGTTATTACTTGTTTGAATATACGTTTTTAAAGATCCGTATTTATTATTAATGTTAGCATTTGCAAAGAAATGGTTTCTTGTTCCATTATCATCATCATTATCATCTATACTTGTATTAATTGACAATGAACCAATTTTATTTAGATGACGATAGTCAATCTCATAGAAATTATTAGCATTGCTCTGAAGATTTGGAGTTAGAGTTATATCTCTATTTCCTGCGATGTTGTAAAAGAAAGGTAGCAAAAGAATATCACCTAACTGATCATCAGTCTGAATAGTAGGCATAAGGAATCCTGTTCTTTTATTCACACTTGGATCAGGATGGGCAAAGTAAGGTAAGTAAAAAACAGGAACATTAAAGATATGTAATCTTGCATGATTATAATGAATAGTTTTTGATTCTAAGTTATGGTATGCTTTATTTGCCTTAAGTTTCCATCCAGGACAATTTTTAATTAAATAATTCTCTTGAAGACAAGGAGTATACTCAACATTAGAAATTATATTTATTTCATTTTTTTTAATGATCTTATTTCCGACCATTCGAGAGTTATCTTTAAGTCTTATTTTTGCAGAATCGGCATTTAAATATGAAAAATCATCTTTAACTGTCATTTCATCTAGAAAATAACTGTTACCGAATTTGTCCTTAAGAAAGATGTTGCCGTTTGCTTCTATAATACCTTCATTTTTTTTGTAAATAACATTATTAGCCCTAGAGGAAATTTCTTCTGTAGAAATATATACATCACCTTTAGCATTAATCGTATTTTTTTCTTTATCAGTCAGTAACTCATCCGAAATTATCTTAAGTTCTTGTTCAGCCTTTAAACTATTATTTGCTAATATGAGTAGTATAAAGAATAAGTGAATCACATAGTAAAAGTATTTTGTTCTTAATAATGCAATCATATATTATCTTCCAATTAATCTAGGATATTTAAAGATTGATATTGACAACAGTATTACAATAATTGGCATGCACCCTTTCGCAGCTATTGGATTCATTTGAGAAGAGGACCCCAATGCATCAAGAAGGTTAGATATGAAATAAACAAAAAATATTAATATAAAAGATACTAAGATAGTTGTAAAAAATTTATCATTTTGTTTTAAGTTATTTGAAATACTAGCGGATAAAATCAATAAACTTGTCATTAAAAATGGTAAAAAAATTAGGTTATAGTAGTGTATTTTAAAATCAACAGCTGAATATCCCAAGTCTTCTAAGAAATTAATGAACCTTCCTAGCCTCCAAAAAGAAATGCTTAATGGTGAGGAAAGACTGTCCGAGATATCTTCTAATCTAATATTCGTGTGATATTTGAAATTCTTTTTAAAGTAAGATTCACTAAATTTAGGAGATATCTGTACATCTTCTATTTCCCAGTATCCCACATTAAGTTTTGCAATATTTCCATCGAGCCTTCCTTGGAAAGAACCATTTCTATCATATTCAAGAATCATGAAATCAGAGAGAGTCTCACCTTCATCTTTAATATCTTTTGCAAAGAGCACACTTGATAAATTATTATTAACATTAAATTGTTTTAACCAGATACCATTTTTTGTTATTGAGGCAAATTTATCTACTCTATTTATATATTCATATTCTAGTTCACTATATCTATCATCAAAAACAGACATTAATGGATTTAAGGCAGTAATGAAAAACATACCAATTAATATATAAAGAATGATTGGCGAAATTAGTATTGATCTAATAGGAACCCCTGAAGAGGTAACAATAATTAATTCTGAATTTCTTATTAAATATAGGAAAGCGAACAATGAGGAGAAAAATGTAACAACTGGCAATGTGAACATTGTTAAATTTAAAAAGTTATAAGAAGTTAATTGAAAAATGATTTGCAAGGGTACATCCTTATTAGTTGACTTTCTAAATTGTTCTATAAAATCTCCTATAAAGATTAAAACTGCAAAAACAGTAAAAGTTATCAAAAATGAGTAAAGAAAACTTTTAAATAGGTATAAATTTATTTTAGAAAACATTTTTTATTACTTTTAGCGCAAAATTAATATTATTAAATTCTTAGATCTATATAATTCAATTAACATTTTAATTTTCATTTATTCCTTATAATCGCTGTATTATATATTTAAGCTTAAACATATATTGCCTCGTGTCTTAAATTTTTCTATGTACCCTAAATTAATAATATATTTAATGAAATCTTTATTTCTCCACTCATTTTGACTTGTATACTCTAAAACAATATGTTCGGGATATAAAGCTTTAGGAGCAGATTTAAAAAATGGAAGCAAAGCTTTATCTTCATGACCTTCGATATCAATTTTTAAACATGTGATAAACTTAATATTATTCTTTTCTAATATTTCTAATAAAGTTTTCATTTTAATCGGAATTGTTTTACTTCCATTCTTTTCAATTATTCTAGCACTTCCATATCCTTCATTTAAATCAAGAAAAGTATTTGTGTTAGACTCACCAATTGCGTAGTTTTCTAAATAGATTTTATTTTCCATACCTTTTATTTTTTGATTTAGTAAAGAAAGATTTTCACTATGTCTTTTGATTAAAATTGGGTTTGGTTCAATTGATATAATTTTTTCAAATTTTATTTTTGGAAAGATAGAAGCAATATTTTGACTGTAAAAACCAATGTTTGATCCTATATCGATAAAAATAGACCCATCTTTCATTTGATTCTTTATAAATTTAATTTCTTTTTTATTATAATTACCAAATATCTGTTTAGTGTCTGACATGCCATCAAAGTAAAAATGGAATGGAACACCGTTAACAGATGCTTGTATTCTTTTATTACTTGGATCATCAGAAACTTGATAATTTATTATTGAGTTAATTATTCTTAATAATGCATTTCTTAATTTTCCACGTACAAAAAAAATTTTTTGACCAAAGAATACTAAAGTCATTAATAGTAATTTTTTCATTTTGCTGAGTAATCTTTTTTATAAAGTAGAAAAACTATAAATATAGTTATTGCTAATGGAATTAAATAATTGATCCAATAAAATGAATTATTGTTAATTAGAAGGTTAGCAGATGTAATCTCAATAATCTTAATAATTAAAGCAATAATTGAAATAATAATAATAGGAAGAATCCAATTTGCATCAGGCCTTCTAGAAATTTTAAAAATCAATAAAGTTAAAAGTGCCAAGCAATAGATATAAAGAGGACTTATCAATCTATTGTTTAATTCAGCAAACTGTTCATTATCATAATTATTTTTTTTTATTTTTTCAATTATAGTTAGGGTGTTTAATTCATCTGCGTAATAATGAATTCTTTCCTTTTTAGCATAGGGCGCAAGGTTTAAATCGTAACTTTCAAAAGAGATCTCTGATATTTTTTGTGTTTCTTTATTTAAAATTTGAATATTTCCATTATATAATCTTAAAAATTTATTATTTTTTTCAATTATCAGCTCACCATTTTCAGCTATGTACGTATTTGGATTATTTGGATCATTAAGATCATGAATCAAGAGTCCAGAAATTTCATTTCCGTCAATTTCTTGCATAAATATGGTTAATGTATCAATGGGGGAAATAAACTTTCTTTCTTTCAAAATTCCTGAATGTATTCCAGATGATCTTATGTCTATTATTTTGTGACGAATTTCATTTAATGAATAAGGAGTAATATAGAGACTTAAAATCAATAAAAAAAGAAAGACAATTGATGTAAAAATAAGAGTTGGTTTAATTAAAATATTCCTATTTGACTTTCCAGCCGCCCAAAGAACAACCATCTCACTGTCACTTTTCATTCTATTTAATGTGAATATGATTGAAATAAATAGAGATATAGGAGTTGTTAGTTGAAAGAGTTTCGGTAAAAGTAAGAATACATAAGAAAAATAAGCTGATATCTGAACATTGTCCGCAGTCAATAGATCTAGATGGCGAAGACTTTGACCTATCCATATTATGCCTGTTAATAGAATAACACTAAATAGAAAACTTGATGAAATTTCTTTAATTACGTATATTGTTAATCTTGACATTTATTCAGTTATATCAATATTTTGCTAAAGGTACATAATACTATGGATATTCAATTTAACAATCTTCGACAAGAAAAAGACTATGTAGGGCTAATTTTTTGTGATCAAAACTGTCGTTTGATTGGCTTCGGAAAAAAGCTAGATCAACTGTCAAAAAAACATATTTCTAGCATTATTAAAGGAGATGAATCCTTTCAAAATAGAAACTCAAAGCACTACGATTACACCATAATTCATCAACCTGATAATCTTAAACTTCGTAAATTATATGTTTTTAAAATAAAGAAATACAAAGATTATTCAGTTAGAGATTTTCAGATTCTTGGAGGATATCTTCAGAATCTTATTAAATTCTATAAAGAAAATAAAGTAATCATTTATCCTGACGGGATTACTTCTTCAAAGGTTAGTTTTATGAATTCTGTTGGAGAACTAGTTTTAGGTATGAAATTATCTTCTTATGAATTTAATAAATATCGTACTAAAAAACATTCTAAAGATAAGGATAATAAAAAAATAAAAATTCATTCTGCCCAATACAGTAGAATTCTAAAAAATTCAGAGAGAATAAATGCAATCTCAGAAGGTGTAAAATTAACTCGCGATCTTGTGACTGAACCTCCTAACTTTATGACACCTCCAAAGATAGCTGAAAATGCAAGATCATTAGAATCTCTAGGGGTAGAAGTTAAAATTCTAGGCGAAAAAGAAATGAAAAAACTTGGTATGGGGTCCCTATTGGGAGTAGGTCAAGGTAGTATTCATGAGTCACAGTTAGTAATAATGAAATGGAACGGTTCTAGAAATAAGAAAAAGAAGCCAATAGCTTTTGTTGGTAAAGGTGTTTCATTCGATACTGGCGGTGTCTCATTAAAACCATCAAACGGAATGGAGGAAATGAAATATGATATGGGAGGCTCAGCGGTTGTTATTGGTCTAATGAAAGCTCTGGCAAGTAGAAAAGCAAAGGTTAATGCTGTTGGTGTAGTTGGCTTGGTTGAAAATCATATTGGAAGCAATGCGCAAAGACCGAGCGATGTAGTAAAATCTTATTCAGGTCAAACAATCGAAGTTTTAAATACTGATGCTGAGGGAAGACTTGTTTTAGCAGATGCTCTTTGGTATACGCAAGAACAGTATAAGCCCGAGGCAATAATTGATCTTGCTACTTTAACTGGCGCTATAATAGTAGCTCTTGGTGATGAATATGCTGGACTATTTTCTAATAACGACAAATTAAGTAAGCAGCTTACAGAAGCAGGGGAAATAGAAGATGAAAAATTATGGAGGCTTCCATTAAATGATCGTTATGATAAAATGCTTAATTCTCCAATTGCAGATATGCAAAACATTACAAATGGAAGAGGGCCAGGGTCAATTACAGCAGCTCAATTCCTCCAACGTTTTGTTAATAAAGTTCCTTGGGCTCATCTAGACATTGCGGGCACAACTTGGACAAAAAAACCAATGCCCACTTCTCCAAAAGGCGCAACGGCTTTTGGGGTTAAGCTATTAAATCGATTAGTATCCAAATATTACGAAGGAAAATAAAGAATGACCATTGAGAGAACTTTTTCTATCATTAAACCCGATGCAGTAGAAAGAAATAAAATTGGTGAAATTATTGCTATGCTTGAAGCGGCAGGATTAAGAATTGTTGCTTCAAAGAGAATTAAACTTGATCAAGAAAAAGCTGCAGCATTTTACGGAGTTCACTCAGATAAACCTTTTTTTCAGAGTTTATGTGATTTCATGTGTTCAGGACCTATTATAGTTCAGGTTCTGGAGGGCGAAAATGCAATTCAAAGAAATAGGGAGGTAATGGGAGCAACTAATCCTGAAGAATCTGCTGAAGGTACAATTAGAAAAAAGTTTGCACTCTCTTTGGAAAAAAACTCTGTTCATGGATCAGATAGCTTCGAAAATGCTGTAATTGAAATTAATCACTTTTTTTCTGATAAGGATATTATTTCTTAAGTACTAGCTTAATCGCCTCAGGGTATATTAAGTGCTCTTCTTTTAAAACTTTATCAGCAAGGGTATATTCTGTATCATCATTATCAATTCTTACTTCCTTTTGAAGAACTATTTCTCCATCATCTAAATTTTCATTTACATAATGAACAGTACACCCGGAAACAGTTTCATTATTTTCTATGGCACGGAGGTGAGTATTAAGGCCTTTATATTTGGGTAGCAAGGAAGGATGAATATTTATTATTTTTCCTGGAAATTTATCAATAAATTTTTTTGACAATATTTTCATATATCCAGCTAAACAAACTAATTCGAGATTATAAGGCTTAATTAATTTTAAAATTTCTTCTTCAAAGTCATTCTTATCTTTAAAATTTTTGATATCTAACGAAATAGAGTCAATATTATTTTCATACGCTAATTCCATACCTTTAGCATCAGGGTTATCAGAAAATATAACGCTTACTTTACCTGGAAAATGTAAATCTTTACTTACATTAATAATAGATTTTAGATTTGAACCACGTCCTGATATAAATACACCAATTGAACACTTAGCCATTAAAGTTTAATTTACCGATAAATTTAATTCTTTTTTTTGATTTATTTGAATTTAAAAGTACTCCTATTTTGTTATAGCCCAATTTATGTTTCTTCATAAGATTTTCAAATCTATTAAATTTTGATTTTTCAATGATTAATACCATTCCATACCCACAATTAAAAGTTTTTAACATTTCGGACTGGGTTACCCCATAGCTTTGAATCCATTTAAATATTTTTGGCACATTCCATTTATTCAGATCTATTTCAGCTTCAACATTATTTGTTAATGATCTTGGTAGATTATCTATTATACCACCGCCAGTTATATGTGCGCATGTTTTGATTATATTCTTTGAATATAGTTCAAGTATAGGGTCAACATAAATTTCTGTTGGTTCAAGCAAAAGTTGACCAATGGTTTTACTTTTATCTATCTTTTTATTAAGTTTGACTTTTTCCTCTTTAATTATTTTTCTTATCAGAGAAAAGCCATTTGAATGTAGGCCTGATGATTTTATACCGATAATGAGATCATTTTGCTTTAATTTAGGCCTGATATCTTTTAAGCCACTTTTTACTCCAACACAAAAACCAGCAAGATCATATTTATCATTTGCATCAACACCTGGATGTTCAGCGGTTTCACCGCCTAAAAGAGAGCAATTTGATTTTTTACAACCCTCTATAATACCTTTTATAATTTGAGTGCCTTTTGTTAAGTCAAGTTTTCCGGTTGCTATATAATCGAGAAAAAAAAGTGGTTTTGCCTGATCAACAATTAAATCGTTGACGCACATAGCCACTAAATCGATACCTATGGTTCTGTGGTTATTCATCATATTGGCTATTTCTATTTTTGTTCCGACTCCGTCAGTCGCACCAACAAGAATTGGTTTTTTTATTTTTGGATCAAGTGCAAATTGACCTGAAAATCCACCAATATTTGATTTTTTTAAATGTTTATCATTTTGTATTAATTTTTTAATTTGAGATACAAACTTATTACCTTTATTTAT
>MDSV01246960.1_pt1 | contig 11864 bp, 8 predicted proteins | sample 810851 | NCBI WGS metagenome assembly MDSV01 (sample SAMN05326640, study PRJNA326480) | marine metagenome | isolation source: seawater | place: Atlantic Ocean: North East | collected 2012 | reverse complement strand
CCACTTTTTGTGATTAAAAATTGATTTTAGCTCATCAGGTGTGTGTCTTAGGTGCTGGTAGTCATAGTGATGGGGGCTTGTAACCTTTTTGATTTTGCCACCAATATAATTTTTTTTGCTAGTTTTTAGTAAATAGTGAACACCTGGATGTTTTATATCTTTAGTTCCAAAAACTGATTCTGCCTCCAGTTCAAGGTCAGGTTTCCAAATATCTTCAATTTCTAGAACAGCTAAAGCAAATCCTTCTTTATTGCGAAGTGTAATTTTAGGAGAATTTGAAATTTCTGAAATGAAGCTGTCGTCGGCATCTAATGTAATTGGGATGGGCCACAAAGCACCATCGCGAAGTCGCATGTCCTCAATTACTGACATATAGTCTCGTTTAGAAATGAATCCTTTCAATGGCTTAAATCCACCGTTCATAATTAACTCTAAATCGCAAAGCTGCCTGTTTGAAAGCTGCAAAGAAGGATAATTGTTTGCTATAGCTTTTAACTCTAAATTATCTTTATTCATTAATTTATTAAATCAATTTTTAAAGAATAAAATTTATAGTTTAAAATTATAGAAACAAATGAGATATAATGCATTTTATTGATTTAAAAGCCCAGCAAAAAGAAATTCGAGTAAAAATTAATCAGAGAATAAATAAAATCCTTGATCACGGAAAATATATCATGGGTCCAGAAGTTTATGAGTTAGAAGATCGACTAGCTGACTATGTCAATGCAAAACACTGCATTACTTGCTCATCTGGTACAGATGCATTATTAATACCTTTGCTAGCAATGGATATAGGTCCTGGAGATGCGGTTCTAACTACACCCTTTACATATATAGCTACTGCTGAAGTAATAGCTCTTGTTGGTGCGACCCCCGTTTTTTGCGATATCTATGATAAAACATTCAACATTAATCCTGACGGTCTAGCTAGTGCATTACATTTTGCTCATTCAAAAAAATTAAATCCCAAAGCTATAATGCCCGTTGATCTTTTTGGGTTACCAGCAAGATATAGGCTAATCGAAAAATTTGCATCAGATAACGATTTAATGGTTATTGAAGATGCAGCTCAAGGCTTTGGAGGGAAAATTAACGAAAAGCGTGCTGGTTCTTTTGGAGATGTGGCAGGTACTTCTTTCTTTCCTGCAAAACCTTTGGGTTGCTATGGAGATGGAGGAGCAATATTTACAAATAACGATGACCTGGCCTCAAAAATGAAATCTATACGTGTTCATGGAGGAGGAAAGGATAAGTATGAAAATGAAAGAATTGGTATTAATGGAAGACTAGACACTATACAGGCTGCCATTCTGCTCGAAAAAATAGAAATTTTTGATAAAGAGATTATTTGGAGAAATAAAGCAGCAAGATATTATACACAAAATATAAACAAAATGTTTATTTCACCTTATATTCCAGAAAAATACACTTCATCATGGGCTCAGTATTCTATCTTAATACCAAATCACATTAAAAGAGATGATGTGGTAAATAAATTAAATGATCATGGTATACCATCAATGGTTTATTACAAAATTCCAGTTCATCTTCAGCGAGGATATTTAAAATATGAATATAAATTTGGCGATTTCTCTGTTTCTGAGGATACTTCAGAAAGAATACTATCTCTTCCAATGCATCCATATTTGAATGAAGACATTCAAAATGAAGTTATAAGTGCATTAAATCTATTAATTTAAGATTTTGACGAAGATTGATTGGCCGCAATATTACTTTTTTTTAAAATTTCATCTTTGTTACCTAGATAGAGGTCTTTAATTATTTCAAATTCATTTGAAAATTCAAATAAATAGGGTACTCCAGTGGGGATATTCAATTTTAAAATATTTTCATTTGAAGTTTTCTTAAGCATTTTAACAATTGCCCTCAAAGAATTACCATGAGCAACTATCAAAACATTTTTACCATTTTTTAGTTTGGGTAAAATATTATTTTTCCATAGGGGGCTTACTCGATCTAAAGTATTTTTTAAAGATTCGCCATTTGGTAAAACTTTAGGATCAATATCTTTATACATTTTATCATTTTTGGGATGCCGTTTATCGTCAGATCTCATTTTTGGAGGTGGTATATCGTAGCTTCTCCTCCATAAAAACACTTGCTCATCTCCATACTTCGTGGCTGTATCTGATTTATTTAAACCTTGTAAATTCCCATAATGCCTTTCATTTAATCGCCAATCACGTATTATGCTTGAATCCTTTTTATTTAAGCTTTTTAGGCATATTTCAGCTGTTTGAATCGCTCTTTCAAGGACTGATGTGAATACGACTTGCGCATCAAAATTATTGTGTAATAACAACTTTCCAGCATTTTTTGCTTCAAGTTTACCATTTTGCGTCAGCCTAACATCTGTCCATCCTGTAAATTTATTTTCTAAATTCCATTGGCTCTGACCATGTCTAAGTAAAATGAGCTTAGCGTATTTCATATAGAATTATCTTACGAAGATTTATCAGCTTTAGTTGAATTGCTTTGAGTATTTCTCCACCAATCTTCGTTTTTTAAAAACCATTTAACTGTTTTGATAAGGCCAGTTTCAATACTATAAGTTGGTCTCCAGCCAAGTGATTTTTTAATTTTTGATGAGTCAATTGCGTATCTAAAGTCATGGCCAGGTCTATCTTTAACATATTCTATTAAATCCTTGTATGACGAAAGCTTTCTGCTTGCATGAAGCTTATCAAGTATCTCACAAATTTTTTTAACTAATTCAATATTTTGAATTTCATTATTACCACCAATATTATATGTTTCACCTGTGCTTCCCTTTTCTATCAAAAGAGATATTGCTTTACAATGATCTCCAACATAAAGCCAGTCACGAACATTTAAACCATTTCCATAAATTGGAAGAGCTTTATTCTTTAAACAATTAGTTATTACTAATGGAATTAATTTTTCAGGAAATTGATAGGGGCCATAATTGTTGGAGCAATTTGTTATTATTGATGGAAAATCAAAAGTTTTATTCCAAGCATTTACTAAATGATCAGATGAAGCTTTGGAGGCTGAGTATGGAGAACTCGGGTTGAATCTAGACTTTTCATTAAAAAAACCACTCGTATCAAGTGAGCCATATACCTCATCAGTGCTAATATGAATGAATTTAAAGCCTTGAAAAGTCTTCCAGTAATCATAGCAAACATCAAGTAAATTTGCAGTACCAATGATATTTGTATTTATAAAATCATGAGGACTATTAATAGATCTATCAACATGGCTTTCAGCTGCAAAGTGAACGACAACATCTGGTTTAAATTCGTTTATTGCCAATCGTAATGTGTCGATTGAGCAAATATCTCCTTTAAAAAAAGAATAATTTGAATTTTTTTCTAGGGACAGGAGATTATTCTTATTCCCCGCATATGTGATTTTATCATAGTTTAAAATAGAGGTGTTATTCTGTATTTCGCTAAGTATAAAATTACTACCTATAAAGCCACACCCTCCTGTAACAAATAATTTCATGTATAAACTTATTAATTTTTTTGTTAAAAACACTTATTAATTATGGTATAAACATGTGTTAATACCATTATTTATTGATAAAATAAATATTGTGTGTATATTAAGTACAACAAATCGTATTAAAAATAAACAAAAAATGTATAAATATATTAAAAATTATCTGTCCCGACTTATAACAGCTCTACCGATTTTGACTCTTGCCTTGTCTCAGGGCCAGCAAGATCTAAATAAATTAATTCGTGAATATGAAAATAGCAACAAGTCCTTAAAGCAAGAACAAATAGATCAAGAAGATAAAGGATTTAAAGATTTCAAATTTGATAAGAAGGTAATGTTTGAACCTTATAAAAATGATTTCTCTAAATCATTGGGTGACTCGTTGAATAGCTTTAGTAAATATTTTGGATATGATTTTTTTACTAAACGTGATTCCGTTGAATTTTGGGAAAATTTACCTGCTCCTATAAATTATGTTGTAGGGCCTGGAGACGAAATTATTATTTCGCTTTGGGGACAGACTCAAATTAGAAAAAGCTATTCAGTAACTCGAGATGGCAAAATTTATGATGAGCAGGTTGGAATTTTAAATGTATCTGGAAAAACAATCTCGCAATTAAAACAGTACCTAATTTTACAATTTGGAAGAACATATGCTACCCTCAGAGGTCAAAACCCAACAACATTTATTGATGTTTCACTTGGTGAACTTAGAATGATTAATGTGAATTTTGTAGGTCAGGTAAATTTTCCTGGCGTATACGCAGTTCATCCATTTTCTAATCTAATTTATGGCTTAATACAATCTGGTGGCGTAGATACAACTGGCACATTAAGAAAAATTAGCATAAAAAGAATTGGCGAAGATGATCGTATAATAGATCTTTACGATTATTTCATTAATGGAGATCTTCCAGAAAATATCCAATTAAAAGATCAAGACGTGGTTTTTGTACCAATCAGAACAGCATCTATAAAAATAGATTCAGCAGTTTATAAATCAAAAATTTATGAGACACTTGAAGGCGAAACCCTTTTTGATGTAATCAAATTTGCGGGAGGTTTAAAACCTGAGGCATCAACAAAAATAAATATTGATAGGTTAAACTCTTTAGAAAACAGAACAGGCGATGATAACAATTATTACAGCATCTATGTAGACCTAAATCAATCGAAAAAAATAAAAATACTTGATGGAGATAAAATAAACATCACTTCAGTTTTTAAGTCATTGAGTAAAGTTGAAGTAATTGGACAAGTCAAAAGACCTAATTCATATGATTTTTATGAGGGAATGAAGTTAAAACATCTAATTTCGTTAGCAGGTGGATTTGAAGATACAACATATATAAAATCAATTTTTCTTGATCAAGCAGAAATAATAAGAAAAAACAAAGATACTCGTTATGAGAAAATAATAAAATTAGATTTAAATAATTTTGAAGAAAGCAATTTAAGGGATTTTAGACTTCAAAATTTAGACCGCCTAGTCATTCATGAGAATTTAAATTTTTATGAACGTAAAAATGTTAAAATTTCTGGCGAAGTTAATATACCTGGATCCTATCCACTTATAAGCGACAATGAAACCCTTTTATCAGTTATAGAAAGGTCAGGAGGTCTATCTCCAAAAGCTCTTGAAGATGGAATTTCAATATTTAGAAATCAATATATTGATAATCAGTCGAGAAACAATAGTAAAGCAGAAGATAGAAGTGAGTCAAAAGAAACTAAAATGCGCGTTGCATGGACAGACAAAAAAATAACTTTAATGCCAGGGGATAGTATAGTAGTTAAAGAAAAATCAAAATCAGTTGTTATTGTTGGTGAAGTATATAATTCAGGAATCATTGAATATAAGCGCGGAAAAAAGTTGAATTATTACCTTAGTGCCGCTGGAGGCGTTACAGATAATGCAAATAAAAATGGCATAATAGTCATTTATCCGAATGGTATGGTGAGTCCAGGAGGTTGGTTTAATAATGCTAAAATTAAAGATGGATCTACAATAATAATTAACGAAAAAGAATTTACTGAGCCATTTGACATCACACAGTTTGCAACAAACTGGACATCAATTATTTCGTCAATGATTACAGCAATCGTTTTATCCCAACAAATACAAAATAATTAAGGCGGATATGAGATTTACCGAATTTGAAAAAAGAATGCATGATAAAGGGTGCTCATCTCTTGCAGAAATTGCAAGAAGCCTGGATACAACGCCTCAAGCGGTTTCAAATTGGAAAAGTCGCGATCAAGTCCCGATGCATATTGCTGCAAAGATTTACAATGATATTTCAGAAAGATCTTCAGATAAAGATCAAGTTCATTTTGAAGATGATTCTATTTCGATTTCTGATATATTGCTAACCCTCGCACAACAAATTAAAATTATAATAGCTATTATTTTTATATTTTCTTTTAGCACTTTCACTTATGTACAATTCATTAAACCTTCTTTTTTTTTAAGTCAGGCAAAAATTGTATTGCCAAGTTTAACTGAAAACCAATCCCTAGGGAGGTTTGCTGGCTTTGCTTCTCAATTTGGGGTTGATATACCAACAAATCAAAAAGCGGATCTTTCTAGTCCATCCCTACTCCCAGAACTCATAAAAAGTAGAAAATTTTTTGAAAGTATAATGAATGTAAAGTTTTCTACAAAAAGATATAAAAAAGAATTGAATTTGATAGAGATTTTGCTTGATAGTGAAATTGAAAAACCTTATTCAAATTTGCAAATATCTAGAGCAGCAAATTATTTTATTAATCAAGTTGTAAGCTTTAAAAGTGATCAAGCTAGTCAAATAAATATTTTATCTGTTAGAGCTTTTGAGCCAAAATATGCAAGAGACTTGACACAAGTAATTTTGACTGAGCTTGAAACACTTAATAGGTATTATAAAAGTCAAGCCATAAGGGAAAAAACAAGATTTATAGAAACAAGGATTTCATCGGTAAAAATTGAATTAGAGTTAGCTGAAAAAAAGATGAAAGATTTTAACGAAAACAATCGTCAAGTTTCAACACCTTCGCTTCAGCTTAACTATGACCGTCTTCAAAGAGAGGTTGAAATACAAAAAGGTATTTTTTTAACTTTGAAACAGCAACTTGAGTTGGCTAAAATAGAAATTGTTCAGGATGCATCAGTTTTTCAAATTTTAGATGCACCTCAAATACCTTCAGCCCCTATAAATAAAAAACTATTTACTAATACTGCATTATCTGTTCTACTGGGTTTATTTTTTGGTACAATTATTGCTTACATAAGAGGCTTTCTAAGCTATGGCAATATTAATGAAAGAAGAAAGTTGAGAAGAGTTAAAAATTTCATTTATAAAAAGACTAAAGAAATATTGACAGATAGAAGAATATCTGGCCTAACCTCAACTTCTTTAGTAATTGGACTCCCCTTTTATTTAGGCCATGAATCATCAAACCCTATTTATTTTGGAAAATATTCTTTGACGCTTTTGATTATCAATATATTGTATATTTTAGCTCTTCTTTTCTTTATCTATCTTTTCTTGTTTCAATCAACAAAAAATAAAGCTGAACACAACCAATGAATGAAAAATTAATTTCAAAAATTACAAATAAAAATGTTAGTATAGGAATAATTGGACTTGGCTATGTTGGCTTACCTCTTGCTTTAAGATTTTCAAAAGAAGAATACAATGTAATTGGTTTTGACGTCGATATAGGTAAAGTCAATATGTTGAATTCAGGAAAAAGTTATATTAAGCACATAAAAAGCACTGAAATCGCAACTGCAAATCAAAATGATTTTATTGCATCAAATGACTTTAGTTTAATAAAAGGTATTGATGTAATAATAATTTGTGTTCCAACTCCGCTGGGAATCCACAATGAACCAGATTTAAAATATATAAAAGGAACCCTAAAATCAATTTCTAAGTATTTACAAAAAGGGGGATTGTTAATTTTAGAAAGCACCACTTATCCTGGAACTACTGATGAAGAAATAATTCCTTTTTTAAAGAAATTAAACTTTACATGCGGTGAAGATTTTTTTGTAGGATACTCTCCTGAAAGAGAAGATCCAGGGAATAAGAACTTCACAACGAAAACCATTCCAAAAATTGTAAGTGGATATTCAGCTGCATGTCTCGAAGCCACAGAGAAGCTTTATAGCGAGATAATAGACAAAACTGTTCCCGTATCTTCTCTAAAGGTTGCAGAAATGACAAAAATAGTAGAAAATATTCATAGAGCAGTAAATATAGGCCTTGTAAATGAGCTTAAAATTGTAGCAGATAAAATGAATATTGACATTTATGAAGTTATCGATGCAGCTAAAACAAAACCTTTTGGGTTTACACCATATTACCCAGGACCAGGCTTAGGAGGTCACTGCATACCAATAGATCCCTTTTATTTGACTTGGAAAGCCAAAGAATATGGGATGAATACTAGATTCATAGAGCTAGCAGGTGAAATTAATACTTCTATGCCAGAGTTTGTAGTATTAAAAATAATTGATGCTCTAAATAGTCATGGAAAATCAATCAAAAATAGCAATGTTCTTATTTTGGGGCTTTCTTATAAAAAAAATGTTGATGATTTAAGAGAGTCACCCTCTTTTGAAATTATTGAAAAATGCACTTTAATGGGTGCTAATATAAAATTTTCTGACCCTTACTTTATAAAAATTCCACGAACCCGAAAACATAATTTTGATTTAGAATCTATAGAATTAAATAAAAAGACTCTTAATAAGATGGATTTAGTGGTATTGTGTACTGACCATGATGACTTTGATTATGACTTAATACTTAAATATTCAAAGATTGTTGTTGATACTCGCGGAAGATATAGCAGAGAAAGCCCTAACGTTGTTAAGGCATAGTCATTAGCGCGATATGTTGAATCATAAAATCTGTGTTGTTGGTGGTGGATATTGGGGAAAAAATCACATTAAAACTCTTTATGAATTGGATTGTCTTGGAGGCGTTGTGGAGCCCGATAAATCAAAACATATATTTATTGAGAATAATTTTCCTGAGGCTAAAATATATAGTTCTTTAGATCAATCATTTATTGATTGCGTTTTTGATGGCTACACTGTTGCAACCCCCGCAGAAACTCATTATGACATAGGAATGAAAATTTTAAATGAAGGCAAAAATGTATTAATTGAAAAACCGTTAACTTTGGATCTTCAGCAGGCTGAAAAGCTATGTAAGCTATCAAAAGACAAATTGGTGACGTTGATGGTTGGCCATTTATTATTGTTCCATCCTGCAATAATTAAGATCAAAGAAATGATTCGAGATGGAGCGATTGGAAAGCTTCAATACATTTATAGTAATAGGTTAAACCTTGGACAAGTCAGAGCTAATGAAAATGTCTTCTGGAGTTTGGCTCCACATGATATCTCAATATTTCAATTTTTTACAAATCTTTTTCCAGTGGAAATCAATGCTTACGGGAGCTCTTTTTTGCAAGAAGGAATACACGATTCAACTATTACTTCATTAAAATACCCAAATAAAATTGAGGGACATATTTTTGTTAGTTGGCTGCACCCATTCAAAGAACATAGGCTGGTTGTAATTGGATCAGAAGGAATGCTATGTTTTGAAGATTCACAAAACGACAAACCTTTAAAGCATTATTCTAAAAAGTTCGATATTGATAGCGGGTTCCCTGAAAAGATTGATGGCCCAGTTGAAATTTTAGATTATAATGATGCAATGCCACTAAAAGAAGAATTAGCATATTTTATAAATAATCTTTATTCAAAAGATGAGATTATTTCTGGGGCAGATCATGCTCTTGAGGTTACAAAAATTTTAATTAAGGCAAGTAATCAGCTAAAGTAAGGATGGTTATTTAGATAAAAATGAAAAAAATCTTAATTACAGGCGCTGCTGGTTTTATTGGTTATCATTTATCAAAAAAACTACTTGATGATAAATACGAAATATGGGGTGTTGACAATATTAATGACTACTATGATCCTCAACTAAAAGAAAATAGATTAAAATATTTAACAAATTTTTCAAATTTTAATTTCAAAAAACTTGACATTTCAGATAAAAAAACTCTTAAAAATATCTTTTTGAAATTTGAACCAGAAATCGTTGTTAATCTCGCTGCTCAGGCTGGGGTGAGGTATAGCATTAAAAATCCTTACGCGTATCTAGATTCAAATCTTACAGGATTTTTAAATATCATTGAATTATGTAGACATCAAAAAGTTAATGGCCTCGTTTATGCGTCAAGTTCATCAGTTTATGGCTTAAACAAAAAAATGCCATTTAGCACAACTGACAAAACTGACACACCAATTGCACTTTATGGAGCTACAAAAAAAGCTAACGAACTTATTGCTCATGCATATTCACATTTGTATGAATTAAATACAACTGGGTTGCGCTACTTTACAGTTTATGGCCCATGGGGAAGACCTGACATGGCAATGTTAATTTTTACAAAGAGCATCATTGAAGGCAAGCCAATATCTGTTTTTAATAATGGAAAAATGAAAAGAGATTTTACATATATTGATGATATAGTGAATGGAACAAAAAATGCCATATTAAATAATTACGATTGTGAAGTTTTTAATCTTGGAAATAGTAAAAGTGAAAAACTTATGGATATGATCTCAATAATTGAAAAAGAGTTAGGCAAAAAGGCTATAATTAACTTTGAGCCTATGCAGCCAGGAGATGTTAAGGCGAGTTTTGCAGATATTAAAAGATCGAAAAAGCTGTTATCCTACGAGCCACATACTTCGATTAGCTCAGGGATACCTAAAGTTATAGAATGGTACAGAAGTTATTACAAAGTTTAAAATTCATTATTTAATAAACCGCACATGTCTTACACTAAAAAAATAATATCCCTTTTAAATATAAATATTTATCAGTTTTTTAGTTTATCACTTCTCTTTGTCGCATCTTCTTTTCTAGAAATAATTGGTATTGGGTTAATTGGTTCATTCTTTTCAGCGCTGGTTAACAATCAAAATACTATCGTGGATCGAATATTTAGCTTGACATCCATTGATTCAATTCTACCATTTAATGATAGAATTATTAGCTTATCTTTTATTTTAGTGGTAATATTTTTTATAAGCGGATCCTTTAGAATTATAGTGACTTGGCTAATCTTAAGATTTTCTGCTATGCTTCAAGTGAAAACCCAAAAAAAATTATTATCAAACTACCTTAGCTACTCATTTAAAGATTTTTTAGATGAAAACTCTTCAGAACATGTTCAAACAATTTTAAAAAGAGTCGCAATTTTTGGTTATGGTGTTGTTCAGTCTTTTTTCAGGATTATTGCAGACTTAACATCCTTTGTCTTTATTATAGCCTTCCTAGCCTATTTAAATATTTTTGCACTTGCTTTATTAGTTCTATGCGCTTTAATCATTTTTCTCATTTATAAATTTTTATTTTCAAAAAGACTCATTAAGTATGGTGAGTTTGCAAACTTAGCAGAAAATAAAATTATTCAAAATGTCCAAGAGGGCATTTTAGGTTTTAAAGAGCTGAGAGTGTTAAATAAATCTAACTTCTTTGTTAACAAGCTTGAAATAAATTCTTTGGCTCACGCAAATAACACAGTAAAAATGAATACCATTTCAACAGCTCCTCGGTCGCTGGTTGAATTTTTTATGATTCTGTTTATGTTTCTCATGCTATCTCTTTTAGCAAATAGGGATAGTATAGATTTTGATGGCTTCTCATATCTACCTCTTTTTGCATCATTCGGAACTGCCTCTCTTCGCATAATGCCTATGTTAAATAATTTTTTGTACTGCTATTCTCAATTAAAAAATGGTAAGCATTCAGTAGATACTATTTATCACTCATTGTTTGAAAAAACAACTTCAGCAATCCATTTAAAAGGTTCATTAATTGAGAATTTTCAATCAATCAATTTTCAAGATGTTAGCTATAGTTATGAAAAAAATAAAAAAATTATTAGTGATGTTAATTTAACAATTAATAAAGGCGAGTTTATCAATTTAGCTGGGGCTTCAGGTTCAGGTAAAACAACTTTTATTTCTTTATTGATGGGCTTACTCTACCCAAAAGATGGAATAATAAAAATCAACGGAACTGAGCTTAACGAAAGTAACTCAATGTATTGGCAAAAAAACATTTTCTATGTTCCTCAAGATACTTTCATTCTTGATAGCTCGCTTGAAACAAATGTTTCGCTTTTAGATACTTTAACTAAAAATGATTCGAAAAGAATAGAAGATTCATTAGCAAAATCAAATTTAATTGATAAAGAAGCTTCCCTGCGACTTGGGGAAGGTGGTAAGACTATTTCAGGAGGCCAAAGACAAAGAGTTGCTTTGGCTAGAATGTTTTATTTTGACCGAGATT
>MDSV01139908.1_pt1 | contig 11864 bp, 11 predicted proteins | sample 810851 | NCBI WGS metagenome assembly MDSV01 (sample SAMN05326640, study PRJNA326480) | marine metagenome | isolation source: seawater | place: Atlantic Ocean: North East | collected 2012 | reverse complement strand
TTCCTACATTTTCCTGTAAAAATTTAATTTTAAAAAAAAAAAAATTTTTTTTCAAAAGTATTTTGGGCAAATTTCAGAAAAAAATTCAGAAAAATCCAAAAAACCTGAAAATACTTTTGAAAAAAAATTTTTTTTTTTGTTAAATAATATTTAGTTTTATATATTTCTATTGTTTTTATATGATATTTGGTGTCAATATATTATTTTAAACAATAAAGCAGTGTCTTAATTTGTTTTTAAAGGATTTATTTTTGTTAATAGTATAAAATTGAAATAATATAAAAACAAATAAATAACTGTATAATTATGTCGAATGCTAATTCATTAGCGCAAATGTACCAAAAGAAAACGGATAAAGAGCATATTTTATCAAATCCAGATACTTATGTAGGTTCAGCGGATAATGTAGATAATGAAGTTTATGTATTCGATGATAAAAAAATTACACAACAAAAAATAACTATGAATCCAGCTCTTTATAAATTATTTGATGAAGCAATTGTAAATTGCAGGGATCATGCTATAAGAATGAAAACAGCGATAGAAACATGTAAAGCTAATACTATTCCATTGTCTAACATTGAAGTAACTATTACTGATGATGGAACAATTTCTATGATGAATGATGGTAATGGCATAGATGTAGCAATGCATCCAGAACATAATATTTGGATACCTGAAATGATATTCGCCCATCTGCGAACAGGAACAAATTATAATAAATCTGAAAAAAAAATAGTAGGTGGAAAAAATGGATTTGGATCAAAACTTATATTTATATGGTCTACATATGGAAAAATAGAAACAGTTGATCATGTGCGTCGAAAAATATTTACACAAGAATATTTTGATAATTTGGATAGAAAATCAGAGCCTATTATAAAAACGTGTAATAAAAAGCCATTTACTAGAATTACATTTAAGCCTGATTACAAAAGATTTGAACTAGAAGGACTAACTCCAGACATGATAAAACTATTTATTAAAAGAGTATATGATATATCAGCAATAACAAGCAAAGAAATAAAGGTGAAATATAATTCAAATTTAATTCCAGTGAAAACTTTTCAACAATATATAGATTTGTATATTGGTTCAAAAGATGAAAGTAAGCGCGTATATGAAACGGAAAACGATAGATGGGAATATGCGATATGTATGTCTCCAAGTGAAGAATTTTCCCAAGTTTCTTTTGTCAATGGTATTTGCACGAGCAAAGGAGGAAAACACGTGGAATATATAAGAGACCAAATTATTAGAAAACTTGTAAAATACATTCAACAAAAGAAAAAACTAGATGTAAAACCAAATACAATTAAAGAACAACTAATGTTGTTTCTAAGATGCGATATAGAAAATCCTTCATTTGAAAGTCAAACCAAAGATTACATGAGTACCCCAAGTAATAAATTTGGTTCATCTTGTACTGTATCGGATAAATTCATTGAAAAAGTTGCGAAAATGGGAATTATGGAGATAGCCTGTGAATTAACAGCAGTTAAGCAACATAAAGACGTGAAAAAAAGTGATGGTACTAAAACAAAAAGCATTAGAGGAATTCCAAAATTAGTTGATGCAAATAAAGCAGGTACAAATGATTCTCATAAATGTACTATTATATTTTGCGAGGGAGATTCGGCAAAAGCAGGTATTATCTCTGGATTAGTTAAAGAGGATAGAGAATATATCGGGGTTTATCCGATGAAAGGCAAATTGTTTAATGTGCGAGGCGAAACAATTGCGCGTGTTGGTGAAAATAAAGAAATTGTTGAAATAAAGCAAATTTTAGGACTTGAAACAGATAAAGAATACAATACTATAGAAGATATTAAAAAAGGGTTGAGATACGGAAAAATATTATTTATGACCGATCAGGATTTGGATGGTTCGCATATCAAAGGACTAGGAATAAACATGTTTCAACATTTGTGGCCTTCGATATCCAAGTTAAATATTATTGGATTTATGAATACACCTATTTTAAAGGCTAGAAAAGGAACACAAGAATTACTATTTTACAATGATGCGGAGTATGAAACGTGGAAACAAGAAAATAATAATGGAAAGGGGTGGAAAATTAAATATTATAAAGGTTTAGGTACTAGCACTAGTAAAGAATTCAAAGAATATTTCAAAGAAAAAAAAGAAGTATTCTTTTCACATACCGAAGAAAGTGATAATGCAATAGATATGGTTTTTAATAAAAAACGTGCAGAAGATAGGAAGACATGGTTAGGAGTATACTCGCGCTCTAACTGCTTAGATACAAACACGTCAATTATACCTTATGAAGAGTTTATTCATAAAGAAATGAAGCATTTTTCAAAATATGATTGTGATCGTTCTATTCCAAGTGGGATTGATGGAATGAAAACAAGTCAGCGAAAAGTAATATTTGCAGCATTTAAGAAAAATCTTAACACAGAAATAAAGGTAGCTCAGTTCAGCGGTTATGTATCCGAACATTCTGGATATCATCACGGTGAAGCTAGTTTAAATGGAGCAATAGTCAACATGGCACAAAATTATGTAGGTTCAAACAATATTAATTTATTGACACCAAACGGTCAGTTTGGAACTCGCTTAGCAGGCGGAAAAGACAGTGCAAGTGAAAGGTATATCTTTACTCAATTAAATAAAATAACGCGAGCATTGTATCCAGAACATGATGATAAAATTTTAGATTATCTAGATGATGATGGAACTCCTGTAGAACCTATATACTATGTTCCTATTATTCCTATGATATTGGTTAATGGTTCAAAAGGTATTGGAACAGGTTTCAGTACGGATATTATGTCATATAATCCTAATGAAATTATTTCATATCTATCGGCAAAATTAAAGAATACTACATATGATAAAGAACTGCTTCCTTATTATGAAGGGTTCAAGGGTAGTATATCAAAAATATCTGATACAAAATATCTTATTAAAGGTGTATATGAAAAGCTAGATGCAAATACCATTCGTATTATAGAACTACCTATTGGATCGTGGACTGATGATTACAAACGATTTCTAGAAGGACTAGTAGATAATAAAAAAGGCAAGAAGAAAGGTTTTGTCAAGGATTTTACGGAAATTTGTACCGATAAAAATGTAGATATTACGGTTACTCTACACAATGGTCGTTTATCTGAACTAGAGGCAGCAGAAAGTGATTTTGGTTGTAATGGAACCGAGAAGTACTTTAAACTATATACAACAAATACGCGGACAAACATGCATTTATTCGATCAAAACGAACAGTTAAAACTTTATAAAACCGCCGAAGAAATCATAGAAGCATATTACGATGTTCGCTATCGAACATACGTTGAAAGAAAGGATTATCTAATCAAAAAACATGAAACAGAACTAGTAACGCTTTCTAACAAGGCAAAATATATTACAGAGGTTCTCAATGGTACTATAGATTTAAGGCGTAAGAAAAAAGACGCTATTCGTTCAATGCTTACGGAAAAACAATATGCTATTATTGATGAAGATGAAGACTATAAATATTTGGTTAAAATGCCAATGGATAGTGTAAGTGAAGAAAATGTCGAGAAACTTTTAAAAGAAAAAGGTGATAAAGAATTTGAGTTAACTGTATTAAAAGCTACAAGCATAGAAAAGATGTGGCTGAGTGAACTAGAAGAATTATCTACATTATACAAAGACTATCAAAAACAGCGAGCGGCGGCTATGATGGAGTTGGTTGTTAAAAAAACAATTAAAAAGAAAAAACTTGTAAAAAAATAAATTAACAATAATTAATTACATATATATTTAATTATTATTATCTACTACCCTTTCTTCTTCTTCTTTTTTTACTTTTCTTATTTTTTCTATTTTTTTTTCTAGTTCTTCGTCTTTTACCTCCTCTCGCATTATAAGTTGCTTTCTCTGTTGAGAAAATACCATCCATGTTAGGCATTTTAGGCATTTTAGGCATTTTAATTCTAGATATTAAACCAGACATGAACCCAGGTGTTGGTGTCATTTTTTTGTTAATGTTCTCAATTGATGTCGGGGTATCTCCTTTATTATTTTGTTCCACTCCATCTCTGTTTGATGGCATTGGAGATGATGATGCCATTGTGGATCGCGGTGACAAGTTTCTACCACCTTTTTTAGTTTTTTTCTTATATTTACGCTGTCTACCATTCATATGCGGCATATATATATATTATAAAAATAAAATAAATATTTTTTAATATGTACAAACAATGTCGGAATTTTATCCTGATGATACATTAAAAACAGATATATTAGATTGTTCTAATAATGAAAACACTATTATAACGCATAGAAATGATGTTTTATCAGTGATGAATGAAACAACAGAATTAAGTGAATATAATGAATCTTTTGAAACACTACTAAATAATTCATTTTTTACGGATTTAGCTGAATTAATGGAAGATGAAAAAGTATTAAAATTTTTTGATAAATATTTAAATGATAAACAAGATTTAACAACTACTATGTTATATATGAAATTATACAGAGAAATTCAAATAAAGTATAAAAATAAAAAACATGAAGAAATTGATAAAATGGCTACATTATATATTATTAATGTAATTATGAATACTCCTAAACTAAGACGTTCAGTTATTTTATCAGTTAGTGATCATTATAATGATAATTCTAAAATTAAAAAAGCTATAAGTGATACAAATTTATTAACTAATTAAATCCAACTATTAGGTTGTAGCGTATTTGTTTTATATGTAGAAGATGTAGGTCTTTGCATAGGAACAGCAAGATTACTTACATCGTGTAAATACTTAAGATATCCTTGTGCTTCTCCATATACTTTAGGAATGCAATAATCCAAGACAATTTCATTAAGTTCTTGAATTTGATTTGTAATATTATGTGGAAGATTAGCACAATTATCTAAATAAATATTTCTCATAATAATTTTAATATTGTCTTCGCTTTGTGGTGCAATAATGTAAGACCCTTTAGAAAGTTTATATACTCCGGCACGAATACCATTTTGGATAATATCGATATTATGTTTTGAAAAAAAAGCATTAGATAAATTAGATTTTATAATAGTTCCTGTTAAAGCATCTCTATAATCACTAGATTTCACTGAAATTTTATCTTTCAAATTAAATAATGTATTTACATTAGGTTGTTCTATGTCAACACGACCGTTCATATATATATCCACGTACATAAAAAAAATATAATTATTTTATATACATGGATACTTTTGAAATTGTGGTATTAAGTATAGCAATTATATTATTGATTTTAGTTTTAGGGACATTTGTTTATTTTATGACTAAAGTAGACAAAACAAGTAAATGGCCTCCAGTGGTAAGTGAGTGTCCTGATTTTTGGACGTTAAAAATGGGTAACGTAGAAGATGGTAGTTTGAATATTTGTGTAGATACAAATAATACAATAGATAAGAAATGCAAATCATTTCATGCAGATTCGGAAGGAAGTGGGTTTGATAGTAACTGGAATCAAATTAATTTTGGTGAATTTAAGTTAGATCAAAAAGAAAATGATAATACAATCCATAATGATTATTTAGTTTATATAGATGAAAACAATAATTATCAATATTCAGGTTACGATAAAGATATACATTCAATAAATGCGCAATGGTCTAGTAAATACAATGTTAACGCTAGTGGTATAAATGATTTGGTTACGGATCAAACTTTATTAAATGATGGTAATGGTAGCGATATTTCCTGGAAATCGAATATAAGCAGTACATACCAGTTTAATTCCACTAATAACGGTATATATACAATTAGTGATAAAACTCCTGTAGAGATTTCATTTCAATTACCAGATGCAGATCTAGATGGATCTGAATTAAAAGAGGAAAAAAAGAAGTGGGCTAGAAAATGTAATGTTTCTTGGGATGGAATAACAAATACGTAATAAATACGTTTATAAAAGCATAACGTATTTATTAATATTATGTATAATTAGTTAAAAAAAAAATTATAGTATAATTAATTATTTTAATGGAACACATAGATATTACTAAAATATTAAACAGATCACATATAGAATCAGAAATAATATCTATATTAAAAAATTTCGAAGAAAATAAAAAAACAATAACAATAAAACGAGCAATTTATTTGTATGGAAATCATGGTACAGGAAAAAGTTATCTTGTAAAATCAATACTTAAAAAACTTAATTACGATATTATTTTATACGATGCAGGAGATATACGAAATAAAAATATAATAGATACAATAACAAATCATAATATGCCTGATACAAATGTATTAAGTATGTTTAAAAAACAAAAACGCAAATTAGCTATAGTAATGGATGAAATAGATGGAATGAATAATGGCGATAAAGGCGGTTTAAATACATTAATAAAATTAATAAGGCCAAAAAAAACAAAAAAACAAAAATTAGAAGACTTAACAATGATACCAATAATATGTATAGGAAATTACCAAATCGATAAAAAAATAAAAGAACTAATGAAGGTTTGTAATATAATAGAATTAAAGGATCCGGATCCCTTAAGAGTAAAAGAAATAATTCAAAAATTATTTCCATTATTAACACGTGATATGAAAGAAGATTTAATACATTATATTCAAAACGATTTACGTAAACTAGATATTATATATAATATTTATGAAAAAAATAAAAATGTATTATGTGTAGATGATATCTATAAGATATTTCAAAAGAAAACATATAGTGAAGATACAAAAACACTAGCACGTAAATTAATAGTAAATAAAAAATCTTTTCAAGATCATAATATAAGTATAAATGAAACAGATAGAACAATAATAGCATTGTTATGGCATGAAAACGTAGTGGATTTATTTTCAAATAATGAAGAAAGAATGTGTATTAAACTATATTTAAAACTATTAAAAAACTTTTGTTTTGCAGATTACACAGATAGGATAACATTTCAAAAACAAATATGGCAGTTTAATGAAATGAGTTCTTTAATAAAAACCTTTTATAATAATAATATTTTGCATGAAAATGAAATAGGAAAAACGAAATATAACCCGCAAGAATTACGTTTTACAAAAGTATTGACAAAATATTCAACGGAATATAATAATATGGTTTTTATACAAACACTTTGTCAAGAATTGAACATGGATAAAAGAGACATGTTAGGATATTTCAATGAACTTAAATATAAAAATCTAGATGATGAGGAACTAGCATGTTTATTTGAAGGATATGAAATAACAAAGTTAGATATAAGTAGAATATATAGATATATTGATCATATATCTAAATACGATCAACTATTACCCTTTGAAGAAAATTATATAGTATTAACAGATAATCCAATAGAAGAAGTATTATAACCATACGAAATTTATGTATTGAATATATTCGATAATTATATTATGAACCATTTTTTTGGATTATCTGATACAGTATTTACTATAAAGACTTTACCTAAAGTATCACTTGGTGCTTTCATTTTAATTATACTATTATTGTAGTGATAATATAGTGTCATGTGTGGTTTATGTAGTAATTCTAAATTTTGTATATTACAAAGAAATCCACAAGCTTCTAATTCATCATCTTTCTTTTCTTTATATTTTATATCATTAAAATCATATACGTTATCTTGGTATTTAATCATATAATGCGATTTTAACATATAAAATTCATTTAAAGCTTCATTATGGGTTAATAAAGTTTTGATTGTTACATGTGGCATGTGTTCTGTTTTATAATAAGATTGTATATATTTCCAATTGTTAGGAATTAACCAAATTGAATATTTATATCCCATGAAACAATATATTATATTTATATTATATTACTTAAATAAATATAACTTAAATAAATATAACTTAAATAAATATAACTTAAACAAAAACTAATTGATTGGTTATAATGATAAAATAGCTTATTGTATTTTTGTGGCATTAATAACAAATGGTAAATATGAGATTATAGCATTTTGAATTTCCATATATGAATTTGCAGGTATATTATCTAAGTAATGAGGGTTATTTGCTAACAAAAGAGAAGATGCAATTAATGATAAAATACTAATATAATTTGAATTATCTTTACCATATAGTACCGGAATAGTGTTAATATTATTGTTTGTATCTTCTGCGATATCTTTATTATCTATAATATTACTTGCTGCAAAAAGAGTTAAAGTGCATGGTAAATAATCTTGAGGATAAGCAAAAATTCTATAATCATGATCATGTAAAACGCATGGTATGATAACAGCACATAACGTCCACATAACTGCGATATATAAAGGTTTAAATGGACCGAGCGCAGGTTTAATTGTTTTATAAGTATTTAAACTTTGTAAAATAAATATGAAAGGAATATTATAAATAAAATCTTCGTTGTAAAGTAAGATAGCTAAAATACTTAAATAGGATAGCATAAGTGACTTATATACTAATTTTTGGTTATTATATATATTGTCATAAAGTTCTTTTTTTGTCGTATTATAAGGTGTCATATGATATTCAATTGCATCGTTATATCGATCGGTTCCATAAGCGTAATACCCAAGCAAAAACTGTAGTGCTATAAGCTTAAGAGTAACTATATTTGTTCCATAATGTAATGTAGTATAAGTATTTTGAAAAATTGTTAAAGGAATACCAATATCAGAGGCAGGAAAAGGGTTTTTCAATTTCATACAAAGGTTTGGAAGTTTGTGGTGAATATTGGACAACATTGATTTTTTAAAAGAAAGTTGGAGAGATTTACATATAAATGTCATTATTACTAAATAACTATTAATATTTAAATTTTAATAGTTATTTATAGATATTAAAATAGTTATGCTTTATAAACAATTATCCACTAAATTATAGTACATTTGTAATAACTCAGATCCCATATCATCTCCATATTGAGCTAATTTAATACTCGCTAAAATAAGCATTTTTTGTACATCATGGGGAATATTTCCGTTGTTTAATATGTTGTTTATATAAATGTTATTGGCATGTAATATCTGATGACCTATGGAATCAACGTGAGGTAAGGCAGATGAAACAAATTTTACGGTTTCTTTTCCGGTTTGCTGGTTTAATAATTCTATATTTTTATTTATTTCTTGATATATATTTGATTTATCCACAAGATGATGAATAGTAGAAAACAAATTAGGTTCAAAATATTCTTTATATTCTCCTAGATTATCATATTTTTCATAAATTTTTTCGTTTGCATTTACTATATGTTTGAAATTTATATGCGAAAACTTGAAACTTTTACTAGAGGTTATAAATAAAAATGGAAAAAAAATGTTTAAAATTCTCATTATATACTACGAATAATTTAATTTTAAATGTTAAATACTTAAAAATAAATTATTTTAAAAAGTATAATGATAAGAAAGATTTTGTTAGCGAGTTTGTTTTTAACTTCGAATTCACTTATTATTTCAAAGGCATCTACACGTAAACTAAGTGGGCATTTTTATACAACATATGAAAATAAAGATTTAAACACCGCAAATGACAAGCAATGTTTGTTTTATACTGGTGGTAGTTCTTTTATTCCCGGCGAACTGTATAATTCTTTTTTAACCAAGGTTGCAGATAGAAATATTACAGTTAATGTAGTAAATAAAGAAATAAGAGATCAATATATATTATTAGATGCTATTACGGATAAAAAACCAACAACATTATTGGCGCATTCTTCAGGCGCGATAGATGCTTTAAAGGCTTGTAATTATTTAGACAATGTAAAAAATGTTATATTATTAGATCCAGTAGACACTAGATTTGCTTTTGATAAGGATAATAAAGATAAAATAATAGAACCAAAATACAAAGTAGACAATATTTTGTTTCTAAACGCGCAAAAATCATATGAATGGAGAGTATTTCCTTTCAAAATTCCTTTTATTCCTATGTTTGCACTTACAAAAGATAAAGTTATATTTGATAATAAACAATTTGTTACAGCAAAACAATTTGGACATTGCGACATATTAGACTATCCTTGGGGAAAAATTATGCATGAAACTCTTAGCCAAGGACTAACAGATAGAGATGAACTTAAAATTGATGAATATCATAATTGGTTAGCTGATATAATTTACGAGTTTTCTGTTAATAACACCTTAGAAGTAGGACGAGAAATAGACTATAGTCACAATTAAATTATAATTTTATTTATAATTATTTATTTATAAATAAAGTTAGTAGTTATTTTTGTTAAATGGTTTGTTTTGGGATGTTTTACCATTAAAATGTAAATTATGCCACATACTTCCTGCAAAATTTATTTTATTTTTAAAGTAAAATACAGAATCAGGATTTGTAAAGTTTAATGACATAAAGGTAAAGTTTATAAAATGAATATCTGGAAATTTATATACAGCATTAACTAGCGACGTGTCATAAAATAGTTTATCATAAATACCATTTTTATAAAATATATTATCACTAAAATAAATTAAATCATCACCTACATTGAAAGGGTTTTTTTCTATATCTAGATTTAAAGAACAGTTAATAGAAATATTGTTGTCATCACTACCAATAATGCTATTTTTATTATATGATATATAAGAACGCTCTTTAAATATATTTACCGGATCCATTGATAATGAATTAGATAAATAATCAATAATAATAGTACCATTTTGTTTACCATTACTAACATATGTATTAATTTCAAATCTGGTCATACCTTTGTCATTTAAAAACAATGGACTGGTACAATTATATATATTGATACTTAAATAATAATTAGGATCTTCGTGATGTTTCATTTTAATAGGCATAATGGTAAAATGTTCTCCATAACTATTTATTTCTCGTTCAATAGTATTTTTTTCATAGTCAGTTAGTTTGTAGTTAATATATAAACTATTAGGAGATATAGTGAAAGGAGCATGGAAGTTTATATCCCTGTAAGGATTATAAACAACTAATGGCATCCCAGTCATAAATCCGCGATAAATAAATCTAAGTAATTTCATATACCTAAATATAAGAGAATATTTATTTTTTAAATTGATATACTAAAATAATAGATAGGTAAATAAGATAAAGATAAAATGGCAATAATACATTATATGCAAATAAATATATTAAAAGTAATAGCATTGTTACAATTAAATAAAGTAACTGGATTTTCTTATCCAAAAATACATAAAATACACAAGACAGTTGCAATGGCACAACGTCCAGCAGAAATAATAAAACAACTAAGTTCTGCTTATACAAATTATGGTGACGATTGGACGATTACAGATTTAAATAAACATCTTAAAATGCATGATATTGATTCAGCTAGCTTAGTAGTTAAAGAAGGTCAAATACAAGGAGCAATAGTATTTGATACACATTACACTGAAAAAATAATAGGTGAAAATTTACATGCAATAAAATCTATACCTGAATTAACACAAGGACTAATTGAAAGTTTAGATAAATATCAGATAAATTATGATATAACTGACATAACACAGAATTCATTTTTTAATTTTATTCCTCTACCCCTTCAATTGATAGGTATATATTTATTTGGATCATTAGTAATATCGTTTATTTTTCGCTTAATTGCCATGAATGGTATGAATGGTATGAATAATCCAATGGACTCAGGTGTTAAAAATAATTTCATGAATCAATTAAATATTTTATCAAAAAAAAATAATCAAGTGAATACAGATGAAATTGATGTTACTTTTAAAGATGTAGCTGGTTGCGATGAAGCAAAATTAGAATTAGAGGAAGTAGTTGATTTTTTGAAAAATCCAGATAAATACAATGAAGCTGGTGCAAAAATACCCAAGGGTGTTTTATTGGAAGGACCACCGGGAACAGGAAAAACACTATTGGCTAGGGCTGTAGCAGGAGAGGCAGGTGTACCTTTTTTTT
>MDSV01128542.1_pt1 | contig 11864 bp, 1 predicted proteins | sample 810851 | NCBI WGS metagenome assembly MDSV01 (sample SAMN05326640, study PRJNA326480) | marine metagenome | isolation source: seawater | place: Atlantic Ocean: North East | collected 2012 | reverse complement strand
CGCTAAAATGTTAAAACGGGTCTATTTGAACTGGGTAAAAAAACAAGAACACATCCTTTTTGTCACGGGACATGTTAGGCAGGGAATCGCCTCAAGGTTTATTGGTCAGATAAGGATCATTGATACGATCGAAAACTGGCAAGGAACGGGAAAAACCTTTGAGTATTACCGTCGAATTATAGACCCAGAGCAGATCTACAAAGATAAAAGATAATATTTTGCTCTGGGGTCAATAGAATGAAAATATTCCCAGAACTCTTCTTTTTTTTCATTATCCAATTCTTCAAAAGAACTGATACCAAATTTCTTTAATGCGTCATCAAAAAACTTATCAAATAGTTGTTCCAACTTTAATTGCTCCTCTTTTACTATCCTCCTTACTAAAGATCTTTCAGCAGTTAACATCAGAAAGTATTGATCATTATGATCATATTTTTTCTTGATATATATACCACTCTTCTCCAGTTCGTCGTAAAGTAAATCTATATCATATGTTGGTGGAACTATTTCATAGATATCAAGTAAAGCTACATCATTGACTTCCTCAATGGTAGATGTCAACAATATTTCTTGATCATCATAAAACCAAACTAATTTTATTGCTTCAGAAAAGTGGTTGGTGTTGAGTTTATTATTAGTTTCATCCTGAATCCTTTCAGTCCTCCCCTGTATAAAAAAGTTCCCAAATGATTGATTAACCTTAGATAGCATACTAGTTTCAAATATTTCATTGCCGTCTTCAAAATATCTAGTGGCCCTAGCCTTAGTTTCTCCACTGTATTGGTTGAAAAGTTGATACAGGCCTGTTAAAAGCGCATCACCCTCTTCCTGGCCAGTTCCAACAACAACGATCTCACCATCGATCTGCGGTAAATCTAAATACCAATTTGGAATATTGGTCTTATGAACTCTGTTTGCACAGCCAAAAAACACAAAGAACATTAAGACAATTACATTGTTTTTCATGGTCAATCCTATGGTTATTCAAATCTAAAAATTTTCGGATGGAGAAAGTATAGCATTTTATTGTCTATGATCATTTTAACAGCACCATTTTTCTCACCATTCTAAAATCACCTGCCTGGATCACATAAAAATACATACCTGCAGCTACACCTTTTCCGCGTTGATCCAGACCATCCCAACTCACGGATCGATATCCTGGATCTTCAATGCGGTTGACCAGAGTGACTATCTCCCTACCCAATAGATCAATGACGGATAGTTTGACATGACTCGCTATTGGAAGGCCATAGTCTATTTTAGTCACAGGATTGAAGGGGTTTGGATAGTTCTGACCGAGTACATATTCGTCTGGGATCGCATTGATCTCTATGGTCTTTAACATATTAGATAGAATATTACCATGTTGATCATAGGTCTGAACAAATAGCTGTATATCGGTCTCTTTATCATTAAGTTCATAGGCCAAGGATACTATATTGGAACCCTTTTGCTCGGCGATAACATTTAAAATACCCTTCTCATCATCTTGTTTTATGATCGCTATCTGGTCGTCGATCGTTTTAAAGTTTGTGGATAATACCTCTTTATCATACTGTAATTGAAGATCATATGCTCTTGCATCCTGTGACAGCGAGATTTCTATGATATTACTATCAATCTCATAAGATATATCAGAATTCAAGGATGGCTGACCTGCCACTACTAGTCCATATTCGTCAAGATACCAGTTACCTAGGACCACAAAGGACATAAGGTCTTCTAAATCAAACTGACCATCAGGATGGACAACAATATTGGGAACGGTACCGGAATAGGGTCCTAGCTCATGGGCTAGGTCCTTGGTATTCCACGATTCTATAAATACAGACAGGTCTCCCCCATTGAATCCATCGATAGATTCATCTGAGTTATAATCACCTACCATGCCCAACTCATACTGATAGATGTGGTCATCTCCACCCATATCATCACTATTACCATCTAGCGGGTATCCGTAATAATTAGCGACCCCATCCGCATCAAGGATAATGGTGATCGTATCCAGACCCGCAAACCCATTTGAAAGATCGATCAGGACCGTCTGATTGGAGTCCACATAATCAAAGGATGCAGAAACAGTATCAGAATGGGTTGATGAGAACTGGACAAATTCTTCTGTAAATCCTTCTGGTATCATCTTCTGAGAGAAGCTGATAGAGAGTTGTTGGTCAAGCCAACTAATATGCCCTGGAGCTGGGTTAATATCGATCACTTTTGGATAGACGATGTCAATGGCAAGCTGCTCTATGATCGAAGTATCAGACAGGCCTACCGCATCAAAGGCTACGGACCGAAGCTGAACATTATCGCTCGGGTCATTGATGACCATCCACTGGGTATTACCCGTGTTTGAAATATTAGAGGTAATGGTGTTCCAACTCTCCCCCATGTCCGTTGTGTAGGCAATATCCAAACCAGTAACAGAGACATTATCAGATGCAGACCAAATAATATCCATGGTACCATCAATATCAAACCGGTCACCTGCTACGGGCGCTGTTAATGATACAGTTGGAGGTGTCCAGTCAGTAACGGTAAACATCTCACTTATATCGTATGATGTGTTCTGCGCTAGGTCAGAGACCTGGACCCTGACCACTGCCTGCTCTGTCATTCCCTGAGGAATATTAAAACTATATTCAGATAGGGATGCAAGTGTCGCCCCTGTGGATATATAATCATTACCACCATTAACCGAGTACCAGACCCAGGCCGAATCCAGACCAATATTGTCGCTGGCCTCCCAGGTGACCGTGACCGGGTGGAACTCAGGCACCGAGTGGTCTTCTCCAGGACCAGTGACGGTAACCTGAGGTACGATCCCATCTAATATAGAAAAGAAATCTGTGGTATCTGAATCAACAAGACCCACTAGGTCAGTGGAGAGGATGGATAATAATGCATTTTCTGTATCAATATTAGGTACGGTCCATATCAGAGTATCATCACTGCCTGATACTGAATCAATATATGTGAAACTCTCTCCTGCATCTATTGACAGAGATATGATATGATGATCAAGACCCGTATTATCATTTGCGCTCCAATAGAGGATCACGCTATCTGAGATATGGACATCCCCTGTATACTCAATGGACACCTCAGGCGGTGTATTATCCGTCACAGAAAAGTACTCACTGAGGTCCTCACCTTCATTTCCATATATATCGATCGCGACCAGTCTTACCTGTGCGCTGTCTGTGACACCAGATGGGATCTGAACGTCAACTTCACTGGTTGGAGCAGATACCTGATCCATAAGGGTGAACAGAGAGCCACCATCATTGGAAAAATAGATCCTGATCGAGTCCATTTCTATATTATCACTCGCGCTCCAGCTCACTGTGAGCTCATGATACTCTGGTACGGAGGAGTCAGTGGTCGGACCTGTAACTTCTATTTCTGGGTCAATACCATCAAAGATGCTAAATGCCCCACTTGTATCTGCATGCGTGAGATCTACCAGGTCAAAGGTATGAACCATGATCTGACACTGGTCAGAGACAATATTTTCAGCGACCCAATAATACTCAAAAGAGGTTCGGTCATTGGTCCTGTCCGTACTGTTGCGCGAATGTATACTATTATCCCCTCCATACGTATTAGGATCGATCTTATGTCCATTCTCTCTATTCAAATATTGGGTCATGCCCAGACCTGTTCTACCTGCACTATTATTGGTCCTGGATTCTGTGGTCACAATAGAATCCACAAGGGTAAAGGTCTCTCCATTGTCATCAGAAAAATAGATCACATTAGATGCGATACCTGTATTATCATTTGCATCAAATGATATCAGTAGCGAATCACCTATGCCCACATTATCAGGCTGATCCACCGTCACGATCGGTGGGGTATTATCCGTCACAGAAAAATACTCACTGAGGTCCTCACCCTCATTTCCATAGATATCGATCGCGACCAGTCTTACTTGTGCGCTGTCTGTGACACCGGATGGAATAGTTATAATAAAATGATCATCTCGCAGGCCTACCTGTCCCATCAGATCGAACTCATTGCCACCATCATTTGAATAATAGATCAGGGTCGAGTCCATTTTAATATTATCACTAGCGACCCAACTCACCATAAGCTCAGCATACTCTGGGACACTAGAGTTTGATGTGGGCTCTGATATGCTGATCTCAGGCGGGATCAGATCATACACAGTAAAAAGACCAGACGTATCTGATCCAGAAAGGTCGACCACGTCAAATGTTTGTACCCTTAAACGGGTCTCATCTGATACAAAATTCGGGACGATCCATTGGTACGACAGGAGCTCTGCATCGATAGAGTCAATGAAAACAAACTCAGCACCAAGCTCTTCGGAGTAGAACAAATGATGAGACCGAAGCTCTGTATTATCATCTGACTCAAATGAGATCAGTAATGTATCCCCGATGCCGATATCAGCTGGCTGCTGCAATGAAACGGTCGGAGCAGTATTGTCTGAAACAGAGAAAAGATTACTCAGGTCGACACCCTGATTTCCATAGATATCTGAAGCGACCAGCCTCACCTGAGCACTCTCTGTCACACCTGATGGAATATTAAAGGTATACTCACTCTCCTCAGCATCTGATCCACCCATGAAAGAAAAGACACTCCCACCATCATTTGAATAATAGGTGTGTACTGAGTCCAGTTCTATATTATCACTTGCGGACCAGGTCACTAGGACCGGTTCATACTCTGGTATACTGAATCCTGATGAGGGTGCGATCACAGTGATATTCGGATCGATCTGATCAACTATTGAGAACAGAGATGAAGTATCTGAGCGCACAAGGCCCACAATGTCAAATGTCTCGATCCGTATTCTTGCACTGTCAGTGACCACATTGGGTGCAACCCAGTTATATCCAAATACATTTGCCTCTACAGAATCGATAAAAACAAACTCATTATCGGTAGAATAATAGATCTTGTGTCTATCCAGACCGGTGTTATCATCCGCGGTCCAGGTCAATGTGAGTATATCTCCTATACTTCCATTGGAAGGGGTGTTCACGGAAACAGATGGGGAGGTATTATCCGTCACTGAAAAAGCACTACTATTATTTTGTCCTATGTTACCATAAATATCACTTGCTCTGACCTGCACACGGGCCTGATCCGTTACGCCAAAAGGGATCACAATGGCCAGCTCATTATCTACTGCAAGAGCTGAGCCCATGAGCTCAAATTCCACTGTATCTGGATAACTCGAATAATAGATAAAGGCAGAGTCGGTCGCCATATTATCCGTCGCCTGCCACCTCACGTCTAACGTGTCATATTCAATGATGCTTGTACTATCATTCGGGTAAAGAACCCAGACCAGAGGCAGCGTAGCATCTGTGATACTGACATATCCACCTGAGAACGCGGACACGATATTATCGCCCCAGTCACTTATATCAACCCGTACCTTTCCAGCACCTGTGATGGCTGAGTCTGGTATCATCCAATTATATGTTTGTGAAATTGCAGGAATACTATCTACCAGGGTATAAGAAATACCTGCATCATATGAGAAATATATTTTTCCCCATTTGAGCGAGCGGTCATCATCTGCTGTCCATGTGATCGGCAGAACCTCACCCGTACCGAATGATTGGTCAGGGACAGGACCAGTGATATCGATCGTAGGCGGGATGGTATCAGGACCAACAAAGGCAAAAACACCTAGGTCCATACGTGTGCCATCAATATCCTGATCATCAGGGTCTGTTTCATAGGTCAAGCCATCGCCATCAAGGTCTGGATGACCTGCATCTATACATGGAGAGCTGCTGGTCAAATTATAGTTGCCTGCATCTGGATCTGCCAATAGAGGATCCGTAAAAAGATTTCCAACGCCGGGCACTGTATTCTGAAGATCACAATAGGTATAGCTTATCCCGTCCTGATTATCCCAAGAACCGCTAGAGTTGTCCCATATGATCGTATTGACCACATTCACTGTCGGACTAGAAAGATCATAGGACGCGATACCAGGATCAGAATCGGCTGAGCCTGATATAATGGTACTGTTTTGGATGGTCGCATCACCCTCACAATATATCGCGCCACCTATATCGGATGCTGTGTTACCATAGAATACCGTATAGCTGGTCTGGACAGCGCCACCCGTGCCACATACCAAAGCCCCTCCATTATTTCCTGCTGAATTATTAATGAACCTTGAACTGTCTATGAAACCGCCATTGCTATAGACCGCGCCTCCATTACCGTTCAAGGAAATATTATTCTGAAAAAGAGTGTGCCCTATCAATAGGTCACTGCCACCTGAATAGATAGCCCCTCCTTTAGCTGCACCACTGACAGCATTATATAAGAACTCACAATTTGAGATACTCACCGATCCCTGAGAAGCGTATATTGCCCCACCTCCTGTTGTTCCTCCGTTCCCATTCTGCAAAACAAAATTATCTATGGTCAGGTCTGCATTTCCGTATACAGTAATGATGGTCTGGTTACCTGCACCATCAAGTATGGGCTTGTCAAAGGACTGACTGACCCCATTCAATACCAGTGGGTGTGAAACGTATAGAGCCTCATGATAGGTTCCAAGAGGCACTATGATCGTATCATTATCTGCACTTCTATCGATACCACACTGGATCGTCTCAAAGGGATAGATCTCTGAACCATTACCTGTGCTGTCATTTCCAGTGGAGGAGATATACCAGAGCGGGCCATTGTGATAAAGGACCGGGTCCAATGTGAACTGACGCTGTTCCGAAGAGACCACAGAATTTCCATCTGTGACCTGTACCCACCATGATATGGTGGTACTGACAGGAAGGTCCCAGAGAAAGACATTCAACTGGAAGCTGTTTTGATCGACCGGCCTTATCGTCTCTGTGGTACCATCATGTAGGTGAAAGGTCGTAGTAAGCTCTGTATTATCTACATCACTGGATGACTGCCAACTAAACCCTATCTCATTCACCGTGAGCACAAGATCATCCTCTGGATAGGATAGATCAAAAGGCTTGGGAGGATCATTGACCGGTTCTACGGTGATCGCGATGTTAGTGGTATCGCTCAGCTCACCATCTGAGATGACCGCCAATACGTCCTCAGACCCGAACCAGTCCGGCTCAGATGAAAAGATCAGAGTATCGCTGGACTGTTCTACGGAGACATAAAATCCACCTAGAAAGGTCCACTGCAACTCTTCTAGAGCGTTGTCCACATCGCTGATCAGTTCAGACCAGGTGTTTGTGACCAGAATAGCGCCCGAGTCCTCTGCAAAGGACACACTGGGAAGATCTGAAAGAAATTCTGGAGGGTCGTTGATCGGTGTAATGTCTATGGCAACATCCATTGAATCAGCGGCACCACTGGTATCCTGAACATGGAACGATACCATGTTCCCATCACCATAGTAGTTAGGGTCAGATGCAAATGTGACGCGCTTCCTCGTGTTATCATAGTGGATCGATATCTCAGGGACCTGGGTAGAGAATGTCCAGGATAATGAGGATAGGTCATTATCCACATCCGTCACATGATCATTCAACTGTAAGGTATAACTAAAATCCTCAGGAAATGAGATCAGAGGAAGATCTGCCAAAACGGGACTGTCATTGATATTCAACACGGTCACGGGCCACCCGATCTGGTCGTAGTAGTATCCATCACTGGCTATGACCTGTATGGTATCCGTTCCAGACCAGTTAGCGTCTGGGTCGAGTCGATATCCTCCATTGATCTCTGTCAAGGTCAAGTGAGTTGCACTCAATAGAAAATTGATCTCTTCGACCGGTGTATCCACATCTGATACGTGTGCGGTCAGTGTATCATCATAAATGATATAATAAGTATCCTCGACCATCTCGATCGGCTGGAACTCTGATAAAAGGGGTACGGGCGTATCTAGGAACAGGGTCCCACTGTTAAACCCGGTGATCACATTGTCCAGGTCAGGACTCGCAAGGACCGGATCTATAAAAGAGATCTCGAACTCACCCAGTACAGGCTCTGTCATAAAACCAATGGAAAGGACATGTCCTTCATTCCCCGTGATCGGGGTGACACTTGAACTAAATATCAGTACCCTTGTGAAATCATCCAGATACTCGATATCCACCTCATGGTCCACGAACCTATCTCCAATGATGAATGATTCGATGGAAGAGAGGGCCCAGGGATAGACCAGGTCGAACTGTATCCCAGATACGGGGTCAAGGTTGTCCATGTGGATCTCGACCCATGCGGTGTCCCCGCCCATTGTTGTCTGATCCATAATAGATAGGGTATTCTCAGTAAATGGTGTGGCCGTGACCGATTCAGACGGGAGACTCTCGTAGCCATCTAGATCGACAGCCGTAACGTTATAGATATACTCCTGGTTGGTGACAAGACCTGTGTCCAGCCAATTGGTGTCTAGAGTGGATTGTACGAATTGGATATCATTGTGTATGGAGCTTCCCCGATAGATATTGTAATGGTCTAGATCATTTTCTTGACCAGCGTTCCACTCAAGGGCAACAGATCTGTGACCCGAGGTGGCCTGTAGACCGGTGGGCGCGCTCGGAGGTGACGAGATAGAAAAGACATGCTCAGTACTAGGGTCCGATCCCATGAACCCATTATCAATTGACCGAACAGACCAGTAATACAGACCATCCTGCTCCAGAATCAAGGAGCGGGTCCTTGTCTGTCCCACATTTCCCATGCCACCGATCAAGCGGTCTCCGCTATCTGGGTCGACCATGGGAGACATAATGTCCATATCTCCAGAGGATGACCCAACCTGAAGAGAATAACTCAGGCCTGTGCTTAATGTATTCGCATCGGTCCCATGATCCCACTCTAGGGTCACGATCCTGCCTGACACACTCTGCTGCAGATCGCTTGGTGGCTCGGGTGGGGTGTTTCCATGGAGCTGACCATTCTCATAGATGTATAGGCGATGATCTTCAGAGGTTAGCGCCCCATCCTTATCCGTCTGACCGGAAATAGCAAGGTCCAGGTCACCATCCAGATCAAGATCCACCCAGTCCACCATGGCATCCTCAAAACCATAGACACCGATGATCTCCTCTGTAAAACCATTAGAGGTATTCTCATAGACCTTGGTCAATCGATTGCCAAAGTCATCACGGTTCCATCCAGATATGATCAGATCCAGATCCCCATCATTGTCATGGTCACCCCAGCGGCCTGTGCCCCGGTCGATCCGGGTGAGACCTGCATTGGTATTGATAAAGGTGCCGTCATCATTGCGGTATATCCGCGAGACCTGATAATAGGTCGATATAGGTGAATAATTGCCGGAGATGAATATATCCAAGTCTCCGTCCTGGTCAAAGTCACCGAGGTCTATGGAACAATCAGGACCTACCGTTATAAGATCAGCATTCGAAGATGAAAGAAGACCACCATCATTCAATAGAAGCTCGGTATAAAAATCGCCATCCTCTTTTTGACCTGCGATCAATAGATCCAGATCACCATCATTATCGATATCGCCCCACTCTCCCTTTCCTTTTAGACCCACGAGGGACTGATGTTCATAGAATCCCATGTCCCTGTCACGAGAGCTAGATCTTTGGCCCGTGCCATCATCCGCCTGTTGATAAGATCCTTTCTCATGACGGCCACCCAAACCTGTAGGAACAGAGGTGTCCCTACCACGATCTTGGTTGCTGTCCTTATCATCGCTCAATGGGTCTGATCCCAGAATATCATTGGCTTGCTGAGAGCCATGACGGTCCAGACTGACCTCATCGCCGCTGCGATAGATGATGGTGTGGAAAGAGGAACTCTGATCGACTCCCATCAAAAGCAGATCCAGGTCCCCGTCATTGTCCACGTCACCCCAATCGGTCCATCCCTGACAGAGGTCCATCATGTCATGGTCCAGCTCCGTAAATATACCATTTGAATTCTCATAGAGTAGGGTCGTAGCAGACCCAGGAATAGAGCCGGGATCGGTCACGCCCATGGCGATGATATCCAGATCCCCATCATTATCGATATCGCCCCAGCTAATAGAGCCGTCACTCAATCCAGTGAGGCCTGCACCGGCATCGGAGAATGAGCCCATGTCATTTCTGAAAAGGGTCATGGACGGACCAAACTCATCCTGGCCCATAACCAGCAGGTCCATGTCCCCATCATTATCATGATCTGCCCAGGCCATGTCATCCACCTGGAGTGTCGTATCGGTCTGCATTTCAGCGAGAGTGAACAGTGCGGGGGACCCATTGATCGTTACAGATGGATCACTCTCATTGCCTACAGAGTCCAGAGCGGTCACATGATAGGCGTAGGAGGTGCCATTCAAAACATCTAGGTCCAGGTAAGAGGTGTCAGGATCAGCTCCAGATAAAGTGTCCATGATCATTCCGTCCCGGTAGAGTCTATAATGTGAAATATCGGTCTCTTGATTGGCCTGCCAATGAAGCTTAATGTACTCATGACCAAATTCATGTACAGACAGACCTTCCGTTGGAATTGGAGGAGGGTCTGTCTGGTGGTAGTAGTAGATCCCCATGTCCAAGCGGGTCCCGTCCGGATCCTGGTCATCGGTATCATGGGCCCAGATCACTCCATCGGTATCCGTATCCGGATCACCCTTATCAATACAGGGTGAGTTCTCTTGGAGGTGGTAGTCCGAATTATTGGGGTCGATAAACAGAGGATCCGCATCAATATTTCCCACTAGCCACTCAATGTTATTATTATTTAATTCATCTTGACTGAATACACCTACTCCACCATCGATCAAGGAATAGGATATTTCGATCGCAGTAGAGTACGATCCCACCTGCGCCGTTAATGGATCATTCTCATTGTCCCAGATGATGCTGTTGGTCAGTGTGAGACTGCCTTCATAGTTCATATCAAGCGCACTACCGTAGGGGGCATCATTCCCGGTGATCACAGTGTTTAAAATATTCATGGTAGAATTATCGCCTCTGATACCCGCACCATATGAGACGGCCGTGTTACCAGATATTATAGATCTGCTGAGAAATAGCGTACTATTGTCAGCGCACCAGATCCCCGCGCCACGGTCCGATGAATTGCCTGATATCGATAAACCACTGCCCTCTAGATCGACACTACCACTTAATAAGATCCCGCCACCTGCTTCTGTGGCCGTGTTATCCCTTACACTGACATCGCTTACATTGATACTGGAAAAATTCTCAATAAAGATTCCACCACCAGACATAACAGATGTATTGTTGAATACAACGGTACCATCCATACTAGCATCCGTGCCAAAGAGATATATGCCTCCTCCATTCTCTGATGCTGTATTTTCTGTTACCGTAACATCAATGAGTATGGGGCTGGATCCGGAAAAATAAAGACCACCTCCATCATCTGACGCATCATTAGATGTGACCACTAGATCTCTTAATGTTGGTCCTGAGCCATTACAATATATACCTCCCCCATCCGTGGCCAGTCCATTCTGGATGGTAAGCCCTGCTAATACGGCCGATGAATTCTCACCATTTTCAAAGATCACGACACTACCGCTCTGGTTGCCCTGTACAACCGTCTCTGCGATATAGGTGGTATCACCAGTGGTAAGCATGCGTGAGCCAACCACAATATCTCTGCCATTGAAATTGATCTTCTGGTCATAGGCCCCAGGTTCGATCAGGACCGTATCTCCGCTGGATGAGAAATCGATGGCCAGTTGGATCGATGCGAACGGACTCTCTTCTGTCCCTGAATTGGAGTTGGATCCAGTGGTAGACACATATCGGACCGGGCCACCATACTCTGGGAACGAACTCCCTAGCCACCCGGCATAGTTGACCTGTGCCAGGGTATTGTCATCGAACTGATCGTAGATCTTGGTGATGTTCTTGGGGTTACCCCCCAGGTCCATCTCCGCT
>MDSV01103316.1_pt1 | contig 11864 bp, 12 predicted proteins | sample 810851 | NCBI WGS metagenome assembly MDSV01 (sample SAMN05326640, study PRJNA326480) | marine metagenome | isolation source: seawater | place: Atlantic Ocean: North East | collected 2012 | reverse complement strand
TGGATTCATTCAATACCTTTTGATAGCCTTTAACTGATATATTCTACTATAAGCGGATTCTACTATAAGCGGAGCTAAGTTATGACAGGGGGTGTTGGCGGATCAACAATTGAGTATGAACTCAAATCCATGGAAAAATTGTCAAAAGATATTGAGGGTATTCCCAAAGAGGAATATTTTGAAAGAATAGACAGAGCAACGACGTACATGAAACTGCAGAACATCGACGCTTTATACTTGAGCTGCTCAACAAATCTTCGTTATTTTACAAACTTAACTATTAATTTATCAGAGAGACTCCATGCAGCTGTTATTCACAATAGTGGAAACATAGTTTACATCGTCCCAGCATTCGAAAAAGAAAAAACCTTATCCATGATACTGATTGAAGGTAACATTTTCACTTGGGAAGAGGACGAGGATCCCACCATATCTGTGATGGATAGTTTTTCATATCTCGGTATTCATCATGGCACGATAGCTATAGATGAAAATACCCCATACTTTGTTCTTGAAATATTACAAAATGCTAACAATCAACATAGTTTCGTAAATGCCAAGTCAATTACGAAACCATGTCGCGAAATCAAAAGTAAAAACGAAATATCTTTAATACGGAGCGCTATGGATATAGGGCTCGAAGTCCACAGGCGAACTTGTAAAATACTTTATCCTGGTATAACGACAACCCAAGTACAAAATTTTGTTACGCTCGCGCATCAAAAACTTGGATCAGAGACTCCTCCTGAGTTCAACATTGTTCTATTTGGAGCAGCTACAGCCTATCCACATGGAGTATCTTATAGTCAAACATTGCAGGAAGGAGATATGGTTTTAATAGATGTGGGAGCAACGGTTGGAGGTTATTATTCTGATATTACAAGAACCTATATTTTTGGAAAACCAACCAAAAAGCAACGCACGGTTTGGGAGCTGGAACGAGCAACACAAGATGCCGTATTCAATGCAGCAAAAATAGGGGCAAGCTGCGAAAGTTTAGATATAGCCGCACGAAGTTCCCTCGAAAGAGCTGGTTTTGGCCCAGGGTATAAAACACCAGGTCTGCCTCATAGGACTGGGCATGGTCTAGGCCTTGATGTTCATGAACACCCCTATATTGTGAAAGGAAACCCAGACCTGCTAGCTGAGGGCATGTGCTTTTCAAACGAACCCATGATTTGCATTTATGGTGAGTTTGGCGTCAGATTAGAGGACCATATTTACATGACCGACAAAGGACCTCAGTGGTTCACCAAGCCTTCAAATTCTATTGATAATCCGTTCGAGCTAGACATTTAAACTTGAGGAGACTTGATTATTCATAAACTGTCTTATTTTTCGTATTAGCTTTGATAAAATCCCAATCATATATTACACCCAGTCCAGGGCCCTTAGGAACATCAACAAAACCTTCCCCGTCAACGCAATCTATCATATCACTATACCCGCAGTTATATACAGGCGCCATCGTATTAGGACAATCTGGACCAACTAGCGCAACTTCATAAAAATTTGTATTTCGTATCGCTCCCATAACATGCCGATGAGCTGGCCCGCAAGCATGGACTTCCACATCAATACCGAAAGACTCTCCAAGATGTGCTATTTTCATAGCTCCAGTTATACCCATATCATATTCTGGGTCAGAACGAAGAAAATCAGTTCCACCTGCAATCAAAAAATCTGCCTTTGGCTCTATACCGCGTATATGCTCTGTTTGAAGAATTGGGGTTTTTATCCTATCTCTTAACCTTTTATGCGCAAAAGACGATACTCCACTATCTCTATAAGGATCTTCCAGCCAGAAATATCCAGCATCATCACACGCATGACCAACATAAAGTGCATCAGCAAATGTTCTTAACTGACAGGCTGGATCAATCATAAGTGTCATCTTATTACCAACCGCTTCAGCCACATGAACCAGATTTTCTGCTTCCTCTTTTGCATTACCCTCGTGCCAGCCGTGAATTTTAAATGCTTTGTAACCAATATCGAAACACTCTTCTGCAAAATTTGCAAAAGCCTCTTTTGAATCAAGACCACCGTTTCGATCCCCATGATATGTGCTGGCATAAGCTGGTAACTTATCTCTATAGCTTCCCAGCAAAAAGCTTATTGAACAATTTAATTTTTTTCCTGCCCAATCCCAAAGTGCAATATCTAGAGGTCCGTGACCCATATGATCAAATTGTCTTAACTCTCGTTTGAAGTCATCATAAATACGCTCTCTCTCCTCAGCTCTATACTCCAAAAGCTTTGGTGCAAGCATCTTACTTTGAGCACAAGCAGCCGAATTACCCCCCCAATGAGTAACATACTCACCTCGAATACCGTCTGAAGTGGTAATTACAACAGCATATTTTTCGATATCTATTTTGGCGCCTTTGGAATATCCGACTGCTCCTATAGTTTTAGCGCTTGTTAATAACCCCAAATTTTTAACCGGATGAGAGAACTCATGAATTTCTATTTTCACTATTTGACTCATTAGACCAATATGCTCCCTTCATTAGTTATTGATTTGCACTTGTCTCCTACTTTCAAGACAATTTACATCTTGATAAAATACCTATAATTAAAATATTAATATTTTAGTAACAACGCAATGTTTTTAGGAGAGACCTATGAATACTTTTGACTTATCGGGTAAAGTAGCGTTAGTAACCGGCGGAGCACAAGGTATAGGGCTTGCAGTTGCAGAACGAATGTATGACTCCGGTGCCTACATCGTAATATGCGATATTGACGAAAATTTTGCAAACGCTGCTCTTGAAAAAATGCCAGGTCGATCTGAATTTAAAAACATTGATATCACCAAAGCAGATTTGGTTGATATGACATTAAAGGAAATATTCACTACACGTGGCAGCATTGATATCCTTGTCAACAGTGCCGGAATTGCAGGACCTAACTTAAAAGTTATTGACTACCCGCTAGCGGAATGGAAGAGAGTCTTGGAAATAAATCTCGATGGAACATTCAACATGTGTAAATCAACTCTGCCTTATATGGTTTCGAACAACTACGGAAGAATTGTTAATATAGCCTCCATAGCAGGCAAGGAAGGAAACCCGAATGCGGCACCATATTCAATGTCTAAAGCGGGTGTAATTGCTTTAACAAAATCCCTTGGCAAAGAGCATGCTGATCTCAATATCGCCGTAAATTGCGTTACTCCAGCTGCAGCCAAAACCCGAATATTTGATCAAATGTCTCAAGAGCATATCGATTACATGCTGAGCAAAATTCCCCGTGCCCGATTTCTTGAAGTTAGCGAGGCGGCTTCCATGATTACTTGGCTTTGTTCAGAAGAAAACTCTTTTTCAACCGGCGCTGTTTTTGACCTGTCTGGAGGTCGCGCGACCTACTAAGGTTTTATATATTCTCCCTGTTTGCTTTATAGTAATCATCTTCTGATACCAACTGCTTTCTATATGCTAACCAGCTATCTCCAGGCTCTCTCTTCCATAAAACCCTTTCCCAATTATTTTCATTGCGCTTTTCCCATAACCAAATAGGTGCACGGAGGTTCCCACGCCAAGAATAAAAAAGCAATACAGGTTTATTTCCTAAGACGCTTAACGAATGTAACTGTGCCTTGGGTGTTATGGATAAGTCACCTGATTTTAGAAAAAAAGGCACACCACTAACAGTATGCCGAATCTCTAGTTTTCCACTAATACAATAATAAAGTTCATTAACATCGTGTGTATGAAAAGGGTACATAACACCAGGCAGTAACAACATTGTTCCAATAGCGAGTCTGTCATGAAAGTAATAACCATCAAGTCCTAATAGTCTAGAGACAAACATACCTCTTAGGTAGGGATCTGGGTCAAACCCCCGATAAATTTGTGTCCAACTTAAATTTGTGAGCATCTTCTTGCTGATATGCTTTAGACCACTGGCATTAAAATCTTTTTGAGGTATTGCTACCAGTGAGGATTTTGGGAAAATGAAATTCTTATTTTTAAAATCCTGTCCCGTTAAAGAGTAAGTCAGATTATCTATTTCAACAATAAATTTTTTACGGGTTGAGTACTGAAGTGTTGACTGTTTTAGATTAACGCAGAATGCATTAATTAATCGCTTAGCTATTTCATATTCTTCACTTTTTGACATTTGTTAACTCTAAATTTTTTAGTTTCAGTCTGCCTTAAATTATAAGGAAGAACTTCACGATTTAATGATATTAATTGCTATCAAAGAATACAAAAACACCCTGGAAAGCCTGTTTAAGGTTATACGCATTTACGGTTGATTTAAACCGTTTGAAAATACAAACTTCAATGCATAAAACCAATTTATCTAGTTTAGAAATAACTGCCATCTATTTATTTTGTTTTGCATTTAATTAACGTGCCTGAGAAAAAGCTCTAATCTTTTAGCATACTGGATAATTGAATTACATCCAGATTCAAAGAACCTTTTTTCATAACGAAAATTTCTTTAAAATTCATAAACAAATTTTTTTTGTTCGATCGTTTCTATCGCGCCAGGTCGATATTTTCGTACATAAGCTATCGGATCGGTAACTGCACCTCTAATCATTCTGACTAGCAAAGCAACTACCATCCCAGATCGTCCTAAACCTGCATTACAATGAACCAATATTTTCTTTTCATCATAAACGTCCTCAAGAACTCTGCGAAGTAAATCTTCAATATGTGAAATCCTACTAACTTTAGGGGTAGATAAATCCTCAATTGGTTCAATGTAATGCTTAAAACTATGGACCTGAACTGTTTCATTAAATTCCTTAATACCCAGTTTCTTTATTTCATGCTCGGTAGCCAAAGTTACAATGCCACTAATATTCTGTCGTTTAAGACTTCTTAAATCAGCTAGCAACCGCTTATTCGATCCACGCTTATCTGATACCTTTCCTGGACAATGTGAAATTCCTATAAGTTCTTGCCTTGTATCTGTTACTGGGATCCAATTTATTGGAAAAAAATGTTTATCCATTGATCATTCTCCAAACCATAAAAAAAAATAGGTCTTTCTCTCAAATTCTCTAGCACTTTTAAGGAACCTCTACCTATACAAGCAGTAGTCATATTTGATTACAAAAAAATAACTTCAATTAATTCTTTCCCCTGGAGTTAAAGTCATTTAACCGCACATTAATTTAATTTCAATTTACCGTTAATGTTTCGGACAATTTATTTTCTCAGCCTACTTACATTTGTCTAATGCATCAGATTTCACTGGTTAATGCTTCTACTTGCTGCTAGCGCAGTTTTTCTCTTCTCTAGCTTTTTTGTAAATTTTCTAATCAAATTTTTTAGCTCCGGCTCTGCTACAAGCAAAATAGCTTCGTTTGGCGTTACCCACTTTACCTTGCGCTGTCCGCGTTCTGGGAATTTTTTCTTAATTGCCGCCACATTTAGTGCAAAAACCTTTACTGCACAGGTTTTAAAATCGTCTGAAGTCACCTTCTTCCGATAATAGTAAGTACCAATCAACTTTTCTGAAACCCTTCCTTGTGCACCAGCTTCCTCCCAAGCTTCTAGTGCGGCACTTTTCCGATTGCTCATTTTATCAATTTTCCAACCTTTTGGTATTATCCAACGCCTGGATCTTTTCGAAGTTATAAGTAGTATTCTTAATTTCTCATTTTTTTCTCGATAGCATAGAGACGCTATTTGATTATATACCTTTTCCTTAAAATTAGTTTTTATGGAATCTCGGGTGATTTTATTTTTTGAATATATGCTCATAGCAAATCAGATTGATTATCATCAGTAAATTTTCAAAAGAACTTTTTCCAAGCCCTAATTTCTAAACTCTCATATCCTACACAAAATTTTTCAAATTGCTTACTTTTATACCTTTAGTCCAAACGACTTAAAACAAGTCGCTTTCAGAACATCTGTTTCACCTAATAATTATTGTCAAACCTGCACGTCTTTTCACTAAAAAATCAAGATGCCTTATTCTAAATGATATAGTCGAATGTCTTACCCTAAATAAACTTCTACTCCTCAATTATGTGGTCTGTCTTGTTCAACCACTTGACTCTCCCTTTTATGGAAGCTTTAAGTATGTAGACTAAGGTATTTATATATTTTCATCAAGGTTGCAAGAATGATAAGTGTTTTTCAAATAAATTGGAGATGTACGGACTCTTGGATAATTTCATCTAAAAACACCTTGTGGTGTCTTTTGGGATGTTCCATCGGTGACTTTGGCACCATAGCATTTTTCCAATTCTTTCAAATATTATGGAATCCATTCCTGATTATGGCTTTGGCAATTGTAAATGGCTTAATAACATCGATTGCACTTGAAACCCTGATTTTAAGCAGGCAGATGAAATTTTCTTCAGCACTAAAAACTGCGACAGGAATGTCCTTTCTTTCAATGGTTGCAATGGAATTAGCTATGAATATGACGGATCTTATTATTATGGGAGAAGCTAAACTAACAATAGAAGTCATACCAATTATGCTGTTGGCAGGATTCTTGGCACCTCTTCCATACAACTATTTTAGGCTTAAATCTCTAGGCCAGAGCTGTCATTAAAAGCAAGAGCAGAGCGAATGGAAATTAAAAACAAAACCGTTATAATAACTGGCGGTGCGAGGGGTATAGGTAAATCCTTAGCAGCTGAATTCATTCGCCATGGAGCAAATGTAGTTATTGCCGATAAGAGAGGAACAGAACTTAAAATTACTGCGACGGAGTTAGGTATTTTAGGGTTAGAGTGTGATGTTACAAAAGAAAAGCAAATTAACCAGCTCGTAGAAAGAGTCCTGCTAGAACTGGGTTCTATAGATATTTTTGTCTCAAACGCAGGAATAAGCATTGGGGAAAAAGAGCACTCTGCGTCAGCAAGCAACAAAACTTGGAAATCTTATTGGAAGCTTCATGTCATGGCTCACGTATACGCGGCACGAGCGGTATTACCAAAAATGATAAAAAAAAAACAAGGCTGTTTGGTCCAAGTAATATCAGCCGCCGCATTGCTAAGCCAAATTGGGGATGCTGCGTATTCCGCTACTAAGCATGCAGCACTTGGTTTTGCAGAGTCGTTGGCAATAACTCACAAGAAGGACGGTATTAACGTATGCGCTGTATGCCCCCAATACGTTTCCACAAAAATGCTTGGCTATGAAAGTGACCATAATAATGACCTGCCCACTGGTGTAAAAACTCCTTTGGAAATCGCAAAAAGTGTAGTTTCCGATATAAAATCTGAGAAGTTTTTAATATTACCTCACCCAGAAGTATACAATTTTATGCAGTTCAAAAATCAATCTTATGATCAATGGATACTTCAAATGAGTAAATTACGGGAAAGACTGATTAGGAAGAACAAAAAACTAGATATCAAATCAATTCACAAGATGATTTAGGATTCCCATTTCAAAGATCAAATTTCTTTGTCTAAAAAGCGTACTTTTCCTATATAAGATAAATTACGGTCCCTCTGAGCAAAATCAATTCCATATCCAACCACGAATTCATCCGGTATTTCAAATCCAATCCAATTAGATTTGACGTCAACTTCTCTCCGCAGAGGCTTATCAAGCAGTGCACAGGCCTCAATTCTGTTGGGTCCCCGTGATTTTAAAAGATTCAAGACATGATGAAGCGTATGTCCAGTATCAACTATATCCTCAACTACTAAAACGTCTTTTCCCGAAATTTCAGCGTTCAAGTCTTTCAATATTCGTACTTCTCGGGAGCTTTCCATCTGATTTCCATAGGAAGACGCCTCCAGAAAGTCAATTTCTATCGGAAGGGATATTTCTCGTGCCAAGTCAGCTATGAAAACAAAAGATCCTCTCAACAAACCTACAACAATTAATTTTTCTGTATCTTTAAAATAGTTAGTAATCTCTCCTGCCAACGACTCCACCCTTGCGGCAATACTTTTAGCCGATATCATTTGATCAATCACGTATTTTGAACTATCCATGAGTTAATTCCAAAATAGTTTATAAAGAAAAAGTAGGAATTACAGTCTAACTTAACTTAAATTAATTTGAAACCATTATATAGAAAAGAGATAGCGTTTTAAAAGTTGATTACAAATAAAAGAAAGCAAAATAAGGAACGATAAAATTCTATTTGAATCCATCATATCAGCTATCGACTTGGTTCTTTCCTTTGACGACGATTTAGTTGAAATTCTTCTTTTGTCAATGAAAGTAAATCTCGTCTCTTTGTTTATTTCGAGTTTAATTGGTCTACCGTTAGGATGTACTTTAGCCATTCTTAGGTTTCCATTTCGAAAATTAATGATCGCTATCTTTAATTCTCTTATGGCTTTGCCACCAGTCGTTGTTGGTCTTCTTGTATATCTCTATCTTTCAAGAACGGGTCCTCTTGGTTGGCTACAGTTACTTTATACTCCAACCGCAATGATTATTGCTCAAGTGATACTTGTAACTCCTATCATTACCTCATTATCCTGCCAAATCATCGAAGATTTACACGAAGATTACAGAGAGTTTTTCTCGTCTCTAGTGATCGGTCCAAGCAAGGCTATCAGCGCTTACCTGTATGATGCCCGATACTCGTTAATAACAGTTATCTTGGCGGGTTTCGGCCGCGCCATATCAGAAGTTGGTGCAGTAATTATTGTTGGCGGTAATATTGATCATTTGACCCGTATAATGACCACTTCAATCTCCCTTGAAACATCTAAAGGGAACTTACCATTAGCCATGGCTCTAGGGATGATCTTACTATGTATCGCCCTGTCAGTAAGTTTTTTGGCTGCTTTTTTGAAATACTTGGGAAAAAGAAAAGCATATGTTTAGTTATATAAATAGTAGAGGGGAAAGCCAGCTGCCAATAGAGTGCATCAACATTTGTTATAGCTCTGGTAACAACAAGATAATTTCTAGTGCTAACCTCGAAATAACGTCAGAGGGAATAACTGTGATTATGGGACCAAATGGATCTGGAAAAAGCGTCTTTCTAAAGTTACTTCATGGTCTGATACTTCCAACACGGGGGTTTATCCGTATTAAAAACAAACCAGTAGATAAGAGCGTCCGCCGGCTTCAAGCAATGGTATTTCAATCTCCTACTCTATTAAGACGAACTGTTATGGCAAATATGTTTTTTGTGGATTCCTTGGATGGGAAATTAGAACATGAGCGATGTAAACAAATACTTGAACTGCTAGGTCTATATCAACTATCAAATCAGCCAGCAAAATTACTGTCCCTCGGAGAGAAGCAACGTTTAGCACTAGCAAGATCGTTAGTACTTAAACCTCGGATTCTTTTTTTAGATGAACCGACGGCCAATCTAGATCCAGCATCTATTTATCTTATGGAAGAAATAGTAAAAAATGCCAGTCAATCAGGGGTTAAAATAATCTTTATTACTCATGACATAGCACAAGCAAAAAGAATTGCGAATGACCTGGTTTTTATGAATAATGGACGTATTCTAGAGCACACCATTTCAACAGAGTTCTTTAAAAACCCAAGATCATCTGAGGCCAAAGCATATTTAGATGGAAAGATTGTTTTAATATAATGAGAGAAATATTAAGGGATGAATAGGTGGAGGCAAATCATCGTATTTATTTTGGCCTCTCAGCTTCAAATATTGCCTTTGATTGCGTCGGAGACGCTATTGATACAATCAACAACTTCAACAAAAAATTCTGGCTTTTTTGACTACATACTTCCTATAATAAAAAAAGAAACTGGTATTTCAGCTAACATTGTAGCTGTTGGAACGGGAGCTGCTATAAATAATGCAAGAAACTGCAACGGAGACTTGTTAATCGTGCATGCTCGGGATCGAGAAGAAACTTTCGTGAAGGATGGATTTGGTATTAAAAGATTTGACCTCATGTATAATGATTTTGTTATTGTAGGACCTAAATCAGACCCAGCTAAAATTAAAAAATCAAAGACTATCGAGGTCGTGTTGCGCAAAATCGCTACAGGTCGTCATAAGTTTGCTTCCCGTGGCGATGACTCAGGCACAAATATCAGAGAACTTGCGCTTTGGAGTTTTTCAAGAATTAATCCCCAGAACTCCTCAGGTCAATGGTACTTAGAAATGGGCTCTGGTATGGGAGCAACCCTTAATGCTGGAATAGAACTACGTGCATACGTCCTAACTGATAGAGCCACTTGGACTACATTCAAAAACAAACAAAATTATGAAATTCTATTCGAAGGAGACAATAAATTATTCAACCAGTATGGTGCCATCACGATAAATCCAGCTATCTGTCCAGATGTAAAAGCCAGCGAGGCCAACAAAATAATTGACTGGCTAGTATCACGTAAAGGAAAATCAGTTATCGGAGAATTAAGAATAGACGGTCAGCAGCTTTTTTTTCCTGGCAATTAGAAATTAACTCTATCTTTAATAAATTAAACCTTTGGGCTTTTGGCAAACAGGTCTGAGGCAAAATCTTCTAATGCTTTTTGCGCACCTGCATTGTTCAGATGAAACCTATCAACGGTATGAGACCAATCTATTTCAGAAAACTTACTTCGACCATCCTCAAACCATTTTAAATTTTTATATTCATATTGCTCATCATCACAAATTTTTGCTGTTGTAAGCCAAGATCTAGCATCAATATCCTGTAGCTTCTCTACAAATTCCAAACATTTAGTTTTGTCACGTGCCATAAAATTTCCAAAAATCACTGCACTTATACGCGTATCTGAGTTATTTTTGCCCTGCGGTACTGGATCTAATTCCAGAGCTCTTTCGAGATGCTCTAGACCTTCGTCAACAGAGCCAACCCTAACCATAACTTCGCCATAAACAGATATTACACGCGGATCATTCGGAACCATGTTAAAACACTTTGTGGCATGCATTTCCGCGGCTTTAAAATCGTGTGCACTTAGGTTTACTTCAGCGAAAAGTCTGTGACACTCAAAATCATTGTCGTTAACCTGCATCGCTTTTTCTAGGCTCTCCTCTGCAACTGACCAGATTTCGTTTACTTCTCCTTCAAGGAAACCACGGCTTAAACCTTGCCCAATCGCACATGCCTTCCAAGCATAGGCCTGACTATTATTTTTGTCGGCTTCAACTGCTTTGTCAAAAAGTTCAATCGACTCCAATAACGATTCCTTTTTTATCTGGTGATGCAGGACTTTACCCTTTAACAAGTATTCATAGGACGTTAAGTTCTCTGTGGGTTTTCTATTAGCTCTTTGCAAGCTGGACAACTCGATTTCACCCAAAAGAGCTATAGATATCTTACGAACTATCTCGTCTTGTACATCGAAAATATCATCCAGTATTTTATCAAATTTATTGCTCCAAATGGCTTTTCCAGTAGAGGCTTCAGAAAGCTCTACGGAAATTCTAACCCGCTTTCCCGACGATCTAATATTACCAGTAACGGAAAAATCCACCCCAAAATTTTTACAAAATGTTTTTACATCTAGGCCACTATCTTTGAAATCAAAGCAAGATTGCCTGGAAATGATCTCTAATTCCCTAATCATTGAAAATTCGGTTATTAAATCTTCAACTATTCCATCAACCAAAAAACCTCCCTCTTCATCATTATTCATATTCGAAAAGGGAAGCACTGCGATCTTTGGCTTATAGTCCTTTTTTTGATTTTGGCTGCTGTCAGACTTAATAACAGGATCACCAGCTGGCGCTATACCAAAAACCTCATAAGCGTCTGAAATATTTTTTAGCGCTTTTGTGCCAGCTGCTTCAATTATAAAGCTAACTCTCTCGTTTACCTGCTCTTGTACTACTTTTGACAACAATATCTGTCCAGGAGCACACTGGGCCTCAAGTCGGGCTGCAATGTTAACTCCGTTTCCATAAATATTCTCACCCTCAATTATAACATCGTCCAAATGAACTCCAACTCGCCAAACAAGCATGGAATCTTT
>MDSV01054337.1_pt1 | contig 11864 bp, 16 predicted proteins | sample 810851 | NCBI WGS metagenome assembly MDSV01 (sample SAMN05326640, study PRJNA326480) | marine metagenome | isolation source: seawater | place: Atlantic Ocean: North East | collected 2012 | reverse complement strand
ATTAGCATCAATTCTCTCTGCAATTTTCTCCTCAGCCATCTCAAGCGTGATGTATAATACGTTCTTCCCTTGGAGTAACACACTGCTTGCGACATGACACATAAACAAAGACTTACCAACACCAGTGCCAGCAAGAGCAATATTGAGTGTTTTATTTGGAAGGCCACCTTTTGTAATCTTGTTAAGGAATTCAAGGTCAAACTCAATCCTTTCTTCCTTCTTGTTGTATAAGTCAAACCTTTCCGCATAATCTTGAAGATAGTCGTGTCCTACATGATTATCAAAACTGACAGCAAGAGCATCAGATAGAATAGAAGGTATGGCATCAGGTTGCTTTTTATCATCCTGTCCATCTGCAATAGAAATTGACTCCATGAGAGCCATGTAGATTGCTCTTTCTCTACACCACTTTTCTGTGGTGTCTTCAAGCCACTCTCTGTCTGCTGGTTCATCATCAAGATAACTGATTAGTTTTGAGATTTCCTGGTAAGAAGTATCATTGATATCTCGCCTCTTCTCTACCTCAATACTCAGAACCTCCTTAGAAGGAACTTCATTGTACTCAGAAACATAAGAGACTATCTCCTCAAAGACAATCTTCTGATTGTAGTCTTGGAAATAATCTGCTTTGAGAAAGGGGATGACTTTTCTTAAATACTCTTCATTATGTAAGAGGTTCCTGAGAACCAAAAATTCAATCTTGTCCATCTGACCACTCACAATATGTTGACATGATATACTTCTTTCCTTCTATCACAGGTTCCCCACTATGAGGAAACATCCAATAAGGAGGAAATACAAGCACAGAACCCTTCTTAGGTTGAAGAGAACAATCAGGAAAAAATGATGTTTTACCTCCTGTAAAATCATCATTAAGATACCAAATCATAGCAAGGTATCTTCTTGATGTAAGTAATGAGCTTACATCTGCATGAAAATCATACCTATCATCTGTGCCTCCAACATAACATTTAATGTTTGCTTCTTCAAACTTGAAAAAGTTTTGGTCTGATACAAAATACTTACCATATTCACCAAGATATTCTTGATATGCTCTCAGAATGTGCCAATTCTGTTCTTCAATTTTATTCTGTATCAGTTCCTTTTCATCATGAATAAGTTCTGAAATGAAAAGGTTAGTCCAGTTTGGATAACCATTCCTATCCAATCTAGACTTCTGTTCACTCTCATCAAAAATTCTGATCAGATCATCACAAATTTCATCAGGGATAGCATTTTCAATTTTAAGACAAAAATCTAATACATTCATGTACCATAAGAGAATTCTTGGTTTGCAATTTCATCTAATTTTTCCATTACTTCTGGAGTGAAGTATGACTCTGGGTCTTTATAGATTGCCTTGGCATAAACTTTCTTGCCATCTATCTCATAACGACCTGCCACATTTTTCCAGAGACCACCAATCTCTCCCAACTCAAGAAGACCATAATATCGATCAAGACCACGCTCATCATAATACAGACGTACTTCAACTGTCTTATTCTCCTTACTCAAACGCGACTTAGCAGTCTTAGCTTTGATAATGTTTCCAACAATTTCCGTTCCATCCTTTTCCTTCTTTTTGCTGAGATAAATGATTGAACTTGCTGCATACTTGAGGCCACTGCCTCCCCCCATTTCTTTTGTAGGTACATAGGACCCAATAACATCGTAGGTGTGGTTGGTAACAATCATTGGGATTTTTGCCTGTCCCAATTTCAGGGTGAGCATTCTGAATGCTCCCTTCACAAGTTGAGATTTTGTCATGTCTCTAACTTGCTTGTCATCTAATGCATCTCTAATCTCTTTCTCTGTGGACAACATACCAAGAGAATCAAGAACAAAGATGCAAGGTTTCCTTTCATCCTCTGCTTTTTTGAGGTAGATATCAACTGCCCTCAATGCCTTACTTCTAAACTCTTCAATAGTGACCACATTAACAATCACAGTTCTAGAAGTATCCACACCCCTAGATTCTAGAAGGGACTTATTAACTGCTGCTTCTGTATCAAAGTATAAGCAGTACCCATCAGGATTGCTATCAAGAAAATTTTGAACAACAGCCAGAGAAAAGAAGGTTTTGCCAGTGCTAGACTCACCAGCAATGGCAGTAATCTTATTCCCAGATACACCGCCAAATACAGACCCTGAAACAAGTCCATTAAAAATGTACGAACCTGTGTCCACATACTCTTCAGTTTCATCAATATCTGAGGCAAGTTTTGTGTACTCATCTCCAATCTCTTTTACAATGTCAGTTAAAAAATCCATTAAATTACAAATCCAAATTCTTCACGTGCAATCTTCTTGTAAGGACCACCAGGATTAGCATCCCTGATCTCTTTGATCTTGAACATTTTCTGATACAAAGCAGCATCCCCACCAAGACGTAGGGCACTAACAATTGTAGCAAGTTCTTTGTCGTTAATAGGAAGGTCCATTTATCCAAAAAATAGTTCTAGGTTTACAACTTTCTCAACATTCCAACCAATGGCATCAAGAATCACTTTGACAGGCTCCAAGAAGGCTTTGTCAAATTGTAGGTCATAGTCAATGTACTTGTCAACGCCAAGTTCCACTGGGAAATCTGAGATAAAAGAGATGACGTTCTCTCTAATTGGATTTGCTTTTTTCAGGTAGAGAAACTTGATCTTCTCCCCATTGTTGATGAGTGAATATTTAGTATCAAGATTCTTCTCCTTTACATAATAGTTGTAAAGGAGAGCACCCCTCACATGGATAGGTGTTCCCTTACCATAGATTGTAGCATGACTCTTGTGCTTATTCACATCACTCACAGTTCTTGGGAAGGCAATGTCCTCTGGGGGCATCTGCTTAAACTTTGCCCTAGCATCATCAATGAAGTCAATCACTTCATCCTCTGTTCCACCCATCATCAGGTTGAGAGCATCCTTAATCATCTTTCTACAAGGCGCAGGGGTGGATGACTTAACAGCCTCAATACCCATGATTTTCAGTTTAGGATCTTCATACCTTACACCCTCACTGTCCCAAACATTAAGGATGTATCTTTTCTTTGCTGTCCAGATGCCCCTGTCTGCGATGTTCTCTCTCTTCATCTGCATCTTTTGGGCGTATGCATTTACATATGTCGACAAGTCTTGGTAACTTTTCTCAATGAACGGTTCCAACTTGTCCTGGCAGATCTTATCAAGTATGGTAACAAGTTTAGCCTTGTCACCATTGACATTACTAAAAAATTTATCAACAAGAGGTCCGAAATTAATATAGATTGAGTCAGTGTCAGATGCGATAACATAATCTACATCTTTTGTTTGCAACAGATTATTTAGGTATCCATTCATGCGATTTTCAATCCACCTGATAGATGTCTGTCCAGACAAGGTGATTGCCTCAGCATTTGCTAGTTTGTAATACCTGAAATACTGATTACCAATAGCACCATAGGCAGAGTTGAGAGAGATCTTCTTTGCCATCTGGATGTTATTACACCTAGCAATCTCCTTCTCTAATGTCTTACTAGGGTTCTTTTCATACTCCTGCTTTGCTACAAGCATTCTCTTCTTGAAGACAACCCTCTCTGCGTACATCTTCTCCATCAGTTCAGGGAGGAATCCCTTCACATCCTTCCTATACATTGCACCATTGGCACAAACTGCATAGTCCTTATACAACTCAAAACTTATTTCCTCCTTAAGTATTCTATCAACTGTAGCTGAGGGATGCTTTTGTTCAACCAGTGTTTCTGGCGAGATATTGTACTGCATAATAAGATGAGGATAGAGACTGTTAAGGTCAAAACTAACAACCCAATCGTACTTTCCTGGTTTTGGTTCTTTGACATATGCACCAGCAAACTTGTCTGATTTGTCTGATCTGTCCTTAGGAGGGATAACAATATTCCTCCTCTTTAAATAGTTATAAATTATCGTATCCCACATACGAACCTGATACATCACATCAACATAGTTGACCTTTGCTGTGTATGCCATGGTCATAGCAAGTTCAATCAGTTTCATCTTGTCTTCCAAGCGGTCAACAAGTTCCACGTCAATGATGTTGTAATCTACAAACTTCTTCCAGTTGCCCTTATAAAAATCTTTGAAGGTATCAAACTCACTATGATCAAGTTTCTTCTGACCCAACTCTACCTGGGCTATGTAGTCCAGTCTGTAAGACTCCTGAGCTTTGTAAGTGAACTTCTTATAAAGTTCAAGATAGTCCAATGTCGTAAGTCCAGCAATATCATAAACATTGAATTTTCTGCCAGAAATGTAAGCTTCATCCTTAGAAACTAGTCCCCAAGGTGACAGAAGTTTCATCTTCTTCTCACCCATAATCCTACTGATTCTTCCACACAGGTATGGGATATCATACAACCTCACATTCCACCCTGTAATGACATCAGGGGTGTTGTTTGACCACCAGTATAGGAATGCATTAAGCATTGCTACTTCATCTTGATGGTGGTGATAGGTTACATTCTTCTGTGAGGGAGTATATGGTTTTCTACCCCATGTAATAATCTTCTTTGTAGCATTGTCCTGAATAGAGATAGTCAGCATCTCCTCAGAACAAGATTCAGGATCAGGGAATCCTTCTTCTGCCTGAACCTCAATGTCCATTGTTACCAGAGAGATCTTTGAGATATCAAACTTAATCTCTTCCTCTGGATACTTATCTGAAATATATTGATATACATACCTTTCATTACCATAGATGGGAAAACCATCCACACCATCATACTTCTTATAAAACTCTCTACAATCCCTAATGGTGCCTGGTTGAATAGGTTCTACATTCTCACCATCAAGTGTCTTCCACTTAGATTCTTTCTTTGACTTTACATACAGAGTTGGTTGGAATTCTTCCTTATAAATCTTCTTCTCACCATTCTCATAACCACGAACCAGAAAGTTGTTGCCAACCATCTGGATATTTGTGTAGAAATTCATTCCTTCACCAAGTCTTCGTACCTCTCTCTTAGTTTACTATTAGGTTCAGCAATAGTCAAGATCTTGTCTGAGTGGATCATGAAGGTGTTCTGCCTGGTCACATTGACCAACCAGGGAGACATGGTGTCCTGCTCTCCTAGGACCATGGGTTCAGTCAGTTTGCAGTCAGGGGCACCCAGTTCACCTGATACCTCCTCAATCTGTGTAATCAACATAAACTTTTCAAGAACCAATACTTTAAGATTTTCCATAATAACTCCTAAAAAAAATAGGGGACTTCTGGATTTTGCCAGAGTCCCCACATTGCAGCGACGATATTCAGTTATATTTATCCCTCCTGTACTGGTGGGTTTACCCAATGATTAATATAGGCAATTGATACAACAGGAACTAGAATGATTGCCCATGCATATACAAATGCAATTGCAGATGATTTAAGATCTTCAATCATGATTTGGGGGTTAAAGACCATGCCCCAAATGCTGCACCTGCACAGGTGCCGAGAATTGCTGCTAGTGCGAGAATTTCCATGTTATGGTGTAGTGAATGAGTAGGTATTTATACTGGGAGTTACATGCAGTCTATGTAAATATACCTTGAAAGAACCCACCCATAAAAGGAGTGATGATGGTTCCTATGGCAAAGGTAGTTGATGTAAGATTCATGAACTTCTAGATATGTACAAAAATATTTAGAAAAAGTGTATCATAGTGATACACTTTTAGTATCATCCACTGCAAAAATCAGTCAGCACTCCCTAACCAATTCTTTCTCTTGTGGTGTTTTGGTACAATCTTACCCAGTTGGACTGTCAGAAGCCCATCCTCAAAAGTAACTGATCTAACTTCCGTGTCGTCTGAGATTGTCCAACTACGATTAAAGTTGCGTTGAGCCAGACCCTGGTGCAGGAAGTTAGTTTCATCTTCTTTCTTCTTATCTTCCTTCGTGCCCTCAATAAAGAGCTTACCATATTCTGTGTAGACATTAACTTCATCCTTCTTAAAACCAGCAAGTGCTACTTCAAGTCTGGATTCAGTATTACTCAGTTGAACAAGATTGTATGGAGGATAGTTTGACTCTGCTTGTGCTTTAAACAGTCTGTCAAAATATTCATCCATCCCAATACTATTACGATTGATCCTGTCCATTAACTGGTCCAGGTTCGCAGCGTTGTACTTCATGAGGTTACCCATTGAAAAACTCCTTTTCTAGCAAGTTTAGTTGTGTGGACCCCTAAGGCATCCAATACTAATTATAACACTTGCTAGAAAAAATGGGGTGAGGATATTACGCCTCTTCTGTTTGCTTACCTTTCTTTCCAATATTATACTTCTGCTCAAGAGACCACTCATGCTTGTCCCTATAAGGAAGGACCTTAATTTGATTGAGTGGAGCAATATCCATGATTGAATCTTCCTTGACTACTGATATGAGACCCCAATCAGCAAGCAAGCGAGTAATACGATTCCTACGCTGAACATCGTTAACAGTAATGTTAGCGTACTTCCCATCAAGAGCAAAGAGCTCCTTAAAATGCACTATGTAATATTTACCCTGCTTATGCAGGATATGACATGATTGGTAAAGTTTCTTTTCTTTTCTAGAAGCTACACCAATTCTTGTGAGTGTTTCTCTTACTTTGAGGAAGTCATCAGGTTCATTAAGAACAATCTCAATCATCTTATCTTGTGACCAATGAACCTGAGGTTCTTGTGTTTGAGTCATCTTTTACCACCAGTGTCAAGTTTTTGTTTAATGTAGTCCAATTGTTCTTTTGATAAGATTTTCAGTGCTTGAGATGCTTTCTCATTATTATAACCATAATAAGATTTTACAAACTCTAGATCTGAGACCTTTTCTTTGCGGACCCAAGGAGAGAATCTCTTCCTCTTTCTCAATATATTTAGATAAAAATTATATTGCATATCTTTATCTAAAAAATGATACTTATTCATTTCATTGGCAAACAACACACAATCCAAGTGACCTGAAAGACACTTGTTGATAATGAATGGTGGGTACTCTTTAACGATATGGGAGCTTTCTTTAATAAGGTTTTCCTTATTAAAGTTTATAGAGTTAAGCCAATCCTTGAGTTCCATAATTAAAAAGTAGTAGTTCTTTTCTTTCTTTCTGTTCACGCATGTAAGTGCCAACTGATCTCAATGTATATGTGTGATCAAACTCAGCAGTTTTCCACCCCTCATTGAACCTATACTTTACAAGGGCATCAGAGTTGTATGATATAAGCATATTCATGCTGCAATCAGAACAGTCACGTGCAAATTTGTCATGATCAAATCCTTTATGCATTCTACCCTTCTTACCATAAAGACTGTCTTTGATGTCATATGGTGGATCAAGATAGATGAATGCTTTCCTTTCAGATGACTCATCTAGAAGTTCATCATAGGATAGATTTGTAATCTGCCATCCAGCAATAATCTTTTGGAACTCTGGCAGTCTTTCAATACCTCTGATAGAGAAGTTGTTCTCTGATGCCATCTTAGAGAAAGATGATGACTCTGTGAGACCAGAGAAGGAACACTTGTTTACAATATAGAAGGCACATGCCTTGGCAAAGTCACCCACACTATCATCACTTAGATGACCCTTGGATGAATTGAAAAGCAATTTACACTTATCTGGTGTGTTATGAAATCTTTTAAGTGAACCTAAGAACTCTGCCATCTCAGAACCCCTCTCCTGCAATTGCTGCCAGAAAGTTACGAGTGGGGTGTACAGATCATTAACCCAGACATCAATGGATGGATACATTTTGGAAACCTGGATTGCCACTGAGGCACCACCAAGAAAAGGTTCACGGTACTCACGGTAAGATGATAGATCAGGAATGTGTGGAACAATCTTCGTAAGAGCACGTGATTTGCCACCTGGATACCTCAGAGGTGTTTTCAAAGATTTCATCATAATAATTTAGCGTTTAGTGAATGTGTAACTCAAATGTTGGTTCTGAGTAATTCCAATTTTTATTTTTATCTCGCAGTGGTACAATATGATACTTATCACGTGGACCAACTGGATGCATCCACTTTTTACCATGATGTCCTTCACCTGGACCACCATGAGTGTGTCTATGGATGTGGCAATAACCCTTTTTAGTATGGCAATGATAATGCCTATGAGAAGGATAGTTCCAATGATGATGGTGGTGGTATGACTTATGTGCTAAGGCAGGACCACCTGCAAGTAACATAGCACTTGCAAATAAGAATGGTAAATTCATTGTTCCTCAGTGTAGGTAATTGTGTACTGATACTTAACTTCACCCTTTGAATTGACAATTGTTTTGTGTTGGAGAATTCCATCACCTAACAACTTGCATACATTATCTAGCTGCATTCTGGTAAAAATTTTTCTTTCTTCATCTGTAATCTTACTCATAGACACTCCACCATAATTTCAGTGAGACAAGCAAGCATGTTTATTTCTTGGTCTGCGACAAAACTGCTTTGATACTGATACTTAGCAATGATGAGCACAGCAGCAGCAATAGCAGAACCTTCAAGGGATGAATAGCAAGCATCGTAAATACTGCGAAGAAGGACAGTAGGATCATTGTCCAGATTATCAACGACCCATTTACGTACTTTCGTAAAATCTTTTTCTTTGAGGTGTTTAAAGAGATCATCAGTCTTTACATTAGAAAAGTTTGCAAGTATACCTGAGTCAATGCTGCCACCAGAGGCATACCTTTGACATTCATTCAGCACTCTACGCCAATCAGGGAAGTGCTTGTTAATTAGTTCTGCAAGAACTCTTGGGTCATATCCAATACTTTCCTGATCCAGGATTTCTTGGAGTCTTTTGAAGAACTGTCCTGCAAGGAGTTGTCGTTCTTTTCCTTTGAGGGAGAAGTCAATGACTGAACACCTGCTGTGAAGGGGTTGGATGATTTTGTTTTTGTAGTTGCAGGTGAAGATGAACCTGCAGTTTCCAATAAACTCCTCTGTAAACGCCCTAAGGCAGAGTTGTACATCTGGGGTGGTGTTGTCAGCCTCATCAATGATGATGACTTTGTGTTTTGCTGAAGAAGATAACGATACAGTTGAAGCGAAGTTCTTGGCATTGTTACGTACAGTGTCTAGGAATCTACCCTCATCAGAACCATTGATGACATAATAATCAGCACCCAGTTCCTCACACAATGCTTTGGCAACTGTGGTCTTACCACATCCTGGTGGTCCTGAGAGGAGGAGGTTAGGAACCTCTCCTTTATCTAGGAAATCAAGGAAAGTTTTCTTGGTATTGTCAGGAAGAATACACTCTTCAATCTTCTTGGGGCGATACTTCTCAACCCAAATAAATTCACTACGACTCATAATCAAATCCAATCAGGTTTACGGTGTGGAAGTTTAATATAATTATCACACACCCATGGTTTAGAAGCAATATAGCGCTTGTACTTTGTGTAGATGTCAATTGTTGTATCTTGCTTGAACTCATCAGGTCCAGCAAATACAAAAGGTGTTGGACCCTTGCCACTACGACCTTGTGGATCAGAAGTAGGAAGGATCTTCTTTGCTGCTAAGAGACTAGCATGGCAAGTATGAACCTTTCCATATCTAGCAGTATATTCACCACACAAGGCAAGACCATGTGCTAACAACCACTGCCAGTTGTTCACATAGGAGTTTGCCCATATGGTGCAGGGATGGTTCCTGAAAGCACCTGTGGTGGTCTTGTAGGGTTGTCCATCTGCCCTAGGGATGGTTCCAAACCCATGCCCCCACTTGTCAGAACAGACAATGGAGAGCATCTGACAGGTCTCTAAGGGCATCTTGACAATGTGCTTGTCTGGAAGAGATCTGGCAGACTCCCAAGGACTGGGAGAGGTCACAAAGATATTCATAATAATTTACTACCACCAATGATAAGTAGGAATGTAAGCATTATAACCACATCCCAGGATTTTGTCCTAATGAAATATGGAACAGAGATTAAATCTGCTATAAAATGCAGACACACACCTACTGTAACATTCACATGTAGCACAATGAAATAGGCAGTAATGACACCAATACTGCCTACTATTCTAAGGGGTATATCAACCGAAGGTTGAATCAGGTTCAAGTGCGATGAAGTATGTGACATCAATATTCTGATTGGTGAATCTAGACAGGAGTTTGGAGGAGACCACTACATCATAGGATCCAGGAACAATCTTCAAATTCTCTTCCTTGAAATTGAATGTGAACTCAGCATCAGTCTCACCAACCACGATTGAGAAATCATTGGATGTATCATTCTTTTTATCACGTGCTACAAGTTTAATTACACCTGCTTCACCAATGGCAGATACATCAGGAAGTTGATAGATAGATGCTGCTTTTTTGAGTTTTTCAAGTTGTTGACTTGTCAGTTCAAAACAAACATCCTCAGTGGGGAGAGAGATCTCTTTCTCAGGAGGAGCAACAATGACTGTAGGGTCAGCAAAGAAATACTTGGATCGCATCTTGCCTTCCCTAATCATCACATAATCATCACTCTTAAAGTCCAGTTCAGGACTTGCATGAAGAGACAGACCATTAAGGAACTGGTTCAGGTCATAGATACCAAAGTCCTTTGGAAAGGACTCCTCAACTGTTGCCTCTGCCAGGATGTTCTTCATCACTGAAATAGAACGCAGTTTGCTACCCTCTTTGAATAGAATGGACTGATTGATGGAAGAGAAGTTTTTAAGGAGGTTTACAGTTGTTTCAGAAAGTTTCATATGGTTGCGTAGTTTCATTATCAAAATGGATAGTCAGAGACCTTGTAGTGGTCATCAAAGTGTAGTAGAAGCATAGCATAGTGAATTACTTTCAGCAAATCAACTTTACTCTTACCATCCTTGGCACCATAACGACTGCCATATTTGAGGATGTTTGACTGACAGAAAGCAGATGCTAGTCCCTTTGCTGCCATCAAATCAATAGTTTGAATATCCTTGAACCCATTAGCAGTTCCAGTGTAGTGACTGCGATAGGTGCCACCAACATAGTCAGTGATGTCTTTGATGATTACATCTTCATGATACTTCCAACGACCATTGTTATTATCAGTTGAAGGAAGATCAGGAATAGGAGTGTAATCAGGAGTGTAATCAAAGGAGATTGTATCCTGACCACTACCACCAATAATTACTGGTTCAGCACCAAGATTAATAGAGTCAGGACTTGCATAAGGATTGCCAGTCAAACTAATGCCATCCATTTCCCAAAAATCATTGTAGTCTTCTTGTGTGGCACTTGTAATTCCAAGAGATGTTCTCCCTGGATCATTACGATCATATTCATAATAATACTTTGAGTGTTCAGTCATAGTATCGTAAAGTAAACTCCAAGCGTTTGTCATTAATTATATCAAGCAGATTGGTCATTGTCAATCATTTGGAAGTCAGCATCAACCTTGTCATACAGTTCCAAGAAGGATGCTTTGGTCTCTTCATCAAAGCGATTGATGCAGACACTGATTGCTTTCTCCTTGCTATTGAAGATGCTGAAAGCATTGATGATGTGAACCAGACGACGTGTGCTGATGATATCCTCAATACCACCATCATAGAAGGTCTTGCGAATGATGTCTGCCCAATCCACAAGGTGCTTACAGAAGGCACGATCCTCAATACCCAGGTCCAGAGCAATGCCTTCAAGGATCTTCTGCTCAGTGGCAGGAGAGGGATAGGACTGCTCAAAGGTCACAGGGAACCTTTCAAGGAATGCTTCATTCAAGACATTGGTGCCAATGAAACGTCCATCATCAGAACCCTTACCCTTGGTGTTGGCAGTAGCAATGATCTGGAAACCTTTCTTAGGAGTGATGTACTGACCAGTCTTTTTCAGGAACAGACCTTTACCTTCAAGAATGGATTGGAGACAGAGGATTTTGTTTGAAGCAAGGTCAATCTCATCCAGTAGCAGGACT